>BNJU01005555.1_pt1 | contig 299581 bp, 498 predicted proteins | sample 8539281 | NCBI WGS metagenome assembly BNJU01 (sample SAMD00202456, study PRJDB9452) | human saliva metagenome | isolation source: human saliva | place: Japan | reverse complement strand
TCGCTTTGTAGTACATAGGCCTCTGGTTGATAATAATCATAATAAGAAACGAAATACTCTACTGCATTTCTGGAAAAAACTTTCATTTCCGCATAAAGTTGTTAGCAAGCGTTTTGACTGGTGCAGTAACATGGCTGGCGGTTTAGTTTCGCAGAGGCCATTGTAATCGTAAACGTTTTCCTGAGCTGAGTCACACCTAATAAAGTTTGATGCCAGCCATCTTTTAATCCTTCATTAATTTGCAATCGCCGACGGTTGATCGCCAGAAGGTTTAAACAGGCCATCAAAATAAAGGTTTCCCTTGTTTTGGGTCTTGAGTATTACGCATAAAAATCTCTTTTGTCTAGACCGTTTCCTCACATTGGCAGTTGGTGTACAATTAACAGAATGAAACAGTCCTTCTTATTGCACTGATAAGAAAATCTGAAACATAAAAAGCCCGAATCAATAACAATCAGAAACAGGCGGAGGAGTCTTCACCTAAAATGAAAAAACTTTGCTGATAAATTCGGTCAGTTAGCGATATATCTGACTAAATTGCTTTCACAAAGTTCATCTTTTATAAAATTTTTAAATTTTTTATTGGTGCCTACTCTTTTTGTTCAAAAGGTGGGATATTTCCTGAAATAATTGCTCTGTTTTGAGTTAGATGAGAAAAAATCCCCGCCATAACAGATTTCTAGTAGAGATAGTGAGGATTTTATCTAAATTCTAGAAAAATATTTTAAAATTATTCAATGTCTAAATTTCCAACAGTTCGAAGTCCTCACCAGTAAAGTTGCAGTAGGCGAAACCGTTTCAATTCGTGATTTGGGTGCGTACCGTCGCGATTCTAAAGCAGGATTATCTTTCTTAGCCGTTTATGACGGTTCTTGTTTGATCCTATCAAGCTGGCATCAACGACTTGCAAATTATCAAGATGAAGTATTGCAGCAACAGCTGGCTGCTCTGTGGTTGTAACAGGTCGGATTGTAGAATCGGCAGAAGGGTCAAGCAGTAGAATTACAAGCAACGCATGGTGTTGAAGTGGTTGATTGGGTGGGAATCTGATATACTTGTCAATGGCAGCAAAACGCCACTCTGTTAGTGTTACGTGAAGTCGCACCTTCGCCCGCGTACTAACTTAATCGGTGCAGTTGCACGTGTGCGTCACTGTTTAGCGCAAGCGATTCATCGTTTCTTCAATGAGCAAAGGTTTCTGTTGGTTGCAACTCCGTGCTGCATCTGATACTGAAGGTGCTGAATGTTCCGTGTTTCAACATGGTTGAAAACCTACGTACTGAAGAAGGTAAAGTCGATTTCAGCCAAGATTTCTTTGGTAAAGAGTCATTCTTAACTGTATCTGGTCAATTAAACGGCGAAACCTGTGCTTACGTGCATTAAGCAAAGTTATACATTCGGCCCAACTTTCGTGCGAAAACTCTAACACGACTCGTCACTTAGCTGAATTCTGGATGGTAGAACCTGAGTTTGCATTGCAGATTTGTGAACGATGCACAAAATTAGCCGAGTATGTTGATATGTATTTAAAGCAGTATTAATGAATTCCCTGATGATATGGCATTCTTGCAAAACATTGATAGTGCTCATTACTCGTCTTAAACTTCATTGCATCGCCATTTGCGCAGAAGTTGATTACACTGATGCCATCCAGATTTTATTAAAATCAGGCGAGAATTTGAATTTCCCAGTTTCTTGGGGTATCGACTGCTTTCTTCTGAACATGAGCGTTTCTTGGCAGAAGAATGCTGCAAATCGCCGGTGGTTGTGAAAAACTATCCGAAAGACGATAAAAGCATTCTGTAACCGTTTCCGGTAGAGACGGTAAAAGCAGTAGCGCAATGGACGTTTTGGCACCGGAATCCGTGAAATTATCGGTGGTTCACGCGTGAAGAACGTTTAAGTGATGAGATAGACGCATGGTAGAAATGAAGCCAAACCCAGAGTGATTGGTGGTATCGTGATCTTCCGTAAAACACGGTACTGTTCCGCACTCTGGCTTTGGTTTGAGCTTTGAACGTTTAATTGTGTATGTCACTGGCTTACACAAACATTCATTAGTGATTCCATTCCCTCGTGCACCGCGTAATGCGAACTTCTAATCTGTACAAGCGGCGGTAAGAGTAGGCGAACTGCAGTTCGCCTCATATCTGTTTGATTATTTTGCCAGAGCTGAAATCGAATGCGATTTAACCGCTTGTTTACTCATGAAATTAACTGTGCTCTTTTCACGCAAATTTGTCCGCCATAAATGCAATCGGTGGCATCAACACCTTCAATCGGCATTGCGTTATAAATAGAAGCGCGCATTCCGCCCTAATACTTTATGCCCTTTTTAATGCCTGCAAACCTGCTTGGTGCCTCTGCCATTCGAACATTCGATTCATCGTTATTCGTCGTAAAAGTGACATTCATGACAAGAACGGTTTGGCTTAGCAATGTAGTTACTGAGTAGAAAGTGCTGCTGTCAAATATTGATAAAAGCAATTCTGGCACTGCAGATGACGATGCTTCCGCAGCTTTTGCGCACCTTCTTTCAATAAGTGTTTAGCATAGCGCACATAAATACCATGCGAAAGTTGGTGGTGTGTTGAAATCATTGAATCTGCGGTGGCTTGCGTTTCATAATTCCAGATAAGAATGGTGTTGCTTGAGACATGGCCAATTAAATCTTCACCGCACAATAACGATTGTGATACCTGCGGGTCCAAAGATTTTACTGTGCACCGCATAAATCGAGACAAACTGACTAATATCAATCTCACCTGATAAAATATTAGATGACATATCTGCCACCAGTACTGCATTCCCTACATTTGGAATTTCTTTGATTTCTACACCGAAATCGTTTCATTTGATACGACAATGGCCACATAAATCGCCTGTTCTGCAATATCAGAAAATCGGTTCTCACCACAGAGTACACCGTTAGCATCTGTTTCTGTAATATTGATTTCATCAGTCACAGAGAGTACGCGCTTCTTTTGCTGCTGTTGGTACAGACCGAAAGGTGACCGCTATTTCAATAGAGGCGCTTTACCTTTCTTACCAATTAAATTCGTGGAATTGCCGCAAATTGTCACGTGCGCCGCCTATGTAGAATAAATTTTGTAGTTGTCTGGAATGTGATAAAAGCTCACGGAAATCTTTATCTGATTGTGCAGCTAGTTCTGAGAAATATTGTTACCACGGTGGCTCCACTTCCATTCACAGAGATGCCTTGATTTTGCCAGTTTAATGATTCTGCTTGAGCTTGTTCTAATGCTGCAACAGTGAGCATCATTGCAGGGCCTGCGCTGAAGTTGCACGTTGATGTCGTGTGTTTGCCTCTATTGTTGAGAAATGAGAATTGCCTGCAAAATAGGTTTGTCCTAAAAATTCTAATAGAATACCCTGAGTTGCAAGCTGCAAGCGGTCGTGTCAACAGATTGCAAAGACCTTATTTCGATCGAGCAAACGATGATCTTGCAATGCCCATTGTTTTTGTGTTAGCTCTAATGCACTACCTGGGATGGCTTGAAACAGTCAACATATAAAGTACGTCTAACACAAATAATTGAGAGTCATTCGTGCCGAGGGAGTCCCTTGGAATATGCCCTTGGCGATTGCCAGTGACTAACACATAATCAAGACACATTAGTAATTGGTGAGCGCATAGTGTACGTTAAAGCGATAGTAATCGCGCCATTTTTCTCTTCGCTAGCTGACGGTTATACGTTTCTTCTGAATAACCAGTATGACCTAATCCCGGTTGACATCCCCTCTTTCATTAAAGGGCCTGCATATACATAAAGTGATTGTTGGTAACCTGCATCAATGGGATAACCAATTCGCATTGGTTTAAATTTGAAATCTTCTGCAGTCAGCCCTGCAGACCCTACACCGAACAAACGTCATGCGTTTTGCCATGCAGCCGCTTGCGTAACTTTCAGTTCACTCGAAATCAAAGCAAATTAAGTGTTTCAGTGATTGGCTTGTTAATAAGGCTTGCTTGCAATTTAACTGCGATTTCTTTTGGCGTATCACGTTCAGAAACATCTGTATCTAATAAAACGCGATTAGCTCTATCTTGGGTAGCAAGCTCAATATGCCAGATCTAATTTAAAATCTGGCATAACCTTTAAAACCTAATGTGCGACACACACGAATAAAGGTCGCCTCCCCACATCGAGTTGCGTTGCGACTTCAGATAATGAACAGTGGCTTAATAAATCCGGACGCGCCAAAATTGCGGTGGCACGTTTTTCTTTTTCTGTTTTCGTTAAGCTGCTATGCAATGCACCAATTTTGTCTAGAATCCCTTGTGTGTGGACATAACACACCTCCCGCTTATAGCGCCTCAACTGGTACTGCTACCACTAATAATCGTTTGCTGATTTGCCGTTAACGGTATTGCCTGGTTTATGCGGTTCGTAGGGAGGAAAATAGCAAATTGATTTGGTTTTAAGATAACCTCATTTTATCTTCAATAGCTTTCAGAGTGTTAATTGGTAGTCATCTGCATCACGATATTCATCAAATTTGGCTAAATCCTGGTTGACGTAAGCCATATTCAATCATCTCTTCACGCCTTCAATAACTAATTGAATATCCAACAAATTTACGATGCATTTCTCGTCAGTTTTACCTTCAGGCATTGAGGTTTCAAATGTCACGACATTCAGTTTTGAATATCATCTACTAATAGTTTGCCAACCCTAATGGCAAACTAGCAGAATCTAAAGCGGTTAATTTTTCACATATTTTGCAAATACTGACGGTAATGATTTTCGCATAATCGCTCGAGTAGATCACCTAATAACATGTGTTCTCCTTAATGAGCACTATCGGCTCCCAAATTAAATTCTCTAAATGAAGATGCACTCGTTTTGCATGGCGTAGTGCTTTGTCCTTGAAATAACAAGCAATAAATTATGAGAAGCAGATCAAATTTGCAACAAGAAAAACCCAGCATAATGCTGGTCGATTCAAATACGATGGTGTGGTAACAGTGCAGAATACACGCATACCACACGCCGATAGCTTTATCTTGAACTTTAGCACAATGATGTAGTTGGCCATTGCCTGTGTAATCGAATAGCACGTGCGTGTTGCCTTCAACAAATGCAACAACTTCTTTGCTGAATTTGTAATCCTGCACGCTAATAAGAAACCGTGTGCGGTTGCTTTAGATGCGTGTTGTTCTTTAACACGTTCGTGTAAATAGTTACCATATGCGCACAGATGCGGGAACTTCGCCAGATATGCAAAAGCCTAGGAAAACATAGAATTTATGATTTTCGCACCAGCTCACGTGTGCAGACCAGTCACCAGTTAATTTGAAGTTATCAACTGTATAACCAAGAGATGCTAAGTAACCACCATCTTTTGCGATGTTTTACATCGTTTGAACCAGTTTCATAGTTAGTGTGACCATATGCAAAACGAGCATCAAAGTTATCTTGTGCGAATAAATGCACCTACACCACTTATGCATTTAGTAGAGCGATAATGTGCAGCACCATTCTCACGCTGTCGCTGACCAGTTTGTGTAGTTTGCACGCTAAGTTGTAAACCTTCCAACACCTTTATGGTCATAACGTGACTACCGGTACCGGCGGTTTTGCAACGCAAAGCACCTTTTGGAGATAAGACCACGATTCAGTGGTCATTCAGCTTGGCTTAAACCCCAGTGTCTGCGATGGATAATTGGTGGCGACCAGATATGTGCTTCACCATGTTGTTTGCTACCTAAAGCCTACATAAGCACGTTTGGCGTATAAATCACCGAATTGATCGCGAGGTTCAGTTTTATCAAAACAGAATCTCAAACGGCCATGCGTGAGATCGTCACCCTGAGTGTGTTGTTTGCCAGTTGCGCCAAAAGCGAGAACCAGCATTGCGTAATGCTGACCTTTAGTTTTTCTTGGGAGTGTTAGTAGCAACATCAGTTGTTGTTTTAGTGTTAAGCTTTTTCTAAGATTAAACGTATTGAACCATTAAAATCAACTTTGGACGTGTGATCTGGCGTCTGGCCACGGTAACGGCTTGAGCTGAAGATGCTGCGAAAGCCGCAACTGATAATGCAACAAGGGTTTTTCATAACAATCACCTTTTCCAAGTGTAGGTTTATGTTGCTATACTATGCCTCTTTTGAGAGCGATTAAGATGTAATTCCAAATTTACACGTTTAGTTCCGTAAATTCGAAATTAAATGTCTTTTGCGTCAAAATAATCGCAGACTCAAGCTGTCAATAGGTAATGATGGAATTTTATTTATTATATATAATAAAAACAATTAGTTATAAATCATCCATGGAGTATTTTCCAACATTTGAAAATGCATTTTTCTTCACTTGGAAAGTTAACATAACTTATTGATTTATAATGACTTTACCTTAATAAACTTAAATTTACGCTTTTAAAATTATTTTGTGATGTAGTTCTCAATTTTACTTGCTGTACTTCCATACACATACCATTTTATTTTCAAAAATTCCCTTTTATAATAGAAAAACAACTTTATTCAATTTATGCCTATTCACGCTCAAGATTTTTCCTCTTATTTAGCATCACCATTTTTAAACCAAGAGGATCAGTTTTTGATGACTGTTTTACTACGCAACTCGTTTTGCATTTTGTTTATGAAATGCAAAAACTATACACAACTCACTCAACAAAAAGATACTGAACACGCTGAAAGTTTATGCTGCACGATTATTACGCCAGTTCGATGCCCTAAAACGCGGTTGCCCATAATAAGCCTGAAACAAGCGCTATTCCAATCAAGTTATCAATTCCCGAAAAACATTCGCAACACCAGCCCAAACGACTCAATGAGTATCGAAAAGCATTAAGAGCATTACATGACAAAGCTGGTTAATTGAACGAATTTGAAAGCGACAGATGCTAGAGTTAAGCAACAATTTGAAAATAGTATTCAAGAAACAGAATACCGAAAAACAGAAATGCATTGCTGCGATTGAAAAATTAGAAAAGAATTAGTTTTGTAAAATAAGCCCCTAATGAGAACTTTTAGAATGCTGGAATTAAGAGTGTTTTAGCGAAAGCTTTTTAATATAATCTTTCAAAACTCTGCGCCAAATTTATTATGGCGTAAGCTATTCTACGAATGCTTCCATATAACCTAACTTATCGCCACAGTCGAAGTGCTGACCGGTCATATTAAATGCTTCTACGGTTTCTTTGTTCAATCAGCATGTCAATTGCATCAGTTAATTGAATTTCATCGCCACACCTGACCGGAGTCTAGCAAGTTCCAAATATTTTTCGAGAAAAGCATAACGCCCTACTACCAGCCAAATTAGATGAGCTTTCTTCCACAGCTGGTTTTTCAACCATTTTAACAATCTTGGCTGGAACCACTGACTGGAATTTCTCTTCACCCTGAACAATCTGCCACGCCATAGCTGCTCCCGGTTTCCATTGGCACTGGTGCAACCATAATTTCCACTATATCCAGTTTCATTAAAACAGCTTAATCACTTAGCAGCCAAGTTTTCAGTTTTTGATTCGCTGTGAAATCTGCAGATAACGTCAGGTAACACAACAACAAATGGTGCATCACCCACTCACTAGCACGTGAACAAAGTACTGCATGTGACCTAGACTCTTTGCCCTGACCTCTGACGAGACGTGCATTAACGTTGCCAGCATCTTTTGGCACAATAGAACGACTTTCATCTAATAGCTGACGTTTAACGCGTTTTTCAAAGCATGGTTTTCGAGTTCAAATGAAGTATCAAATGGTTCTCAATAATAGCATTCTTAGAAGAGATGAGTGACAAGCTACAATTTCTTTAATACCCGCTGCTACACATTCATTAACAATATATTGGATCAATGAAAGCTTATCACAATGGGTAGCTGTTTCTTTTGGAATTGCTTTCGTTGCTGGAAAGCATTCTTGTTACCTCCAAAACCTGCAAACAGGAATTACAGCTTTCATATCCATGAGACGAGACGTCCCTACCATATTTGGCAAAAGGATTTGATGATTTGCTAACTTGCACAGACAAGCTTTGTTTAGTATTTTGAGTATCGCGCTCTGTTCTTCAGCAATGAATTACTATCTTCCGCTGCTTTAATGCGTTCATAAACCCTCTTGACGATGTACAGCAATTTCTTTGGTGCATTCACACTACTCACTTGATTCCTCTTACGCTAAGAACCGTACTCTCCATCATCCCCTATAATCAAATCCTTTCCCTAATTTTACGGGTTAAAAGCTAAGCATAAAAACTCTCCACAGGTCTATTTATATCTGCTTGTGCAGGCTAAAATCACTGAAGGCAGTTGCCGTTACAAGTCATTCTAGACGACAAGTTGTAGTTATTAGGTTTTGCTGAATCCATTCTCTCTTTGCAAATGTAAGTGCAGTAGATAAATGTTGCGGCTCAGAGCCACCCGCCATCGCGCCATATCTGGACGGCCACCACCTTTTCCACCTACACGCTGGGCCATTTTCTCCTACTAATTCGCCAGCTTTTGACCTTTGTCAGTTAAATCTCGTTACCCCAACAATGAGGTTAACTTTATCATCAACTACGCTTCCGAACACAATAATGGCAGTTCCTAGTTGATTTTTCCAAGTCATCAACCATTGTTCTTAATGCTTTGCCACCAACATTATCAATTTGTTGAACAACTGTGACCACACCATTGATTTGCTCTGCTTGTTTGCTACAATCTGCACCTGTCTGTGAGAAAGCTTGTTTTGTTTTTAACTGCTGTCAAGTTCTTTTTCTGTACGTTTTGCTTTATCTTGAAGTTGTTGGGATTTTCCACCAGACCTTGCCACATCCAGTTTTAACAACCCGCACTATTATGTGCAGTAACGGTTGAGTGATTAGCGCAACCATGCGATGCATTTTCACCGGTAACAGCTTCACCGACGGCGTGCGCCAGCAGCAACCGTGCACTCTTTCAGAAGTGATTTTAAATAAACCAGCCTCTCCAGTTTGCTGACATGGGTTCCGCACACACAGTTCAATTGAGAAGTCTGACATATCTGCAACACGTCCGACATCCCCATATTTCTCACCGAATAACGCCATTGCCCTTTTGCTTTTGGTGCAGATTCAATATCCATTTGCTCAATCAAAGAAACTTTGAATCTTTCTCTCTACTTTACGGTTAACAATACGCTCAATTTCTGCCAGTTGCGCTTTGTTGATAGCCCTGGTCAGGAGAAGTCAAAACGCAATACCCTGCTCGTTCACTAAAGAGCCTTTTGTGCAGCATGGTTACCTAACACTTCACGTAGCGCTGAATGTAATAAAATGCGTTGCTTTCCCTTTTGCGCGCGGTGATTTAAAGTAATAGCGTGACGACAGTTGTGCTTCAACTTCAGCCTTAACTCTGTATCGCCTGCTTTTAAACTGCGAGTTAATTGACCAGCCTGACCAAAACTTGTCCGTACGTCTTGCATTAACCCGAAATTGCAAATTTCTTGAAGAAACTAAACCGCTATCGCCGACTTGACTACACCAGATTCACCATAGAATGCGGTTTGATCTCAAAATCACTACCGCATTTTCGCGGATTTAATTTCCGCTAGCAGACTCACCATTGCCGAATAATGCGACGTGTCGCTGCATCTAATGTCCTCATAACCTTTAAATTGCGTTTGACCTCAACTTTAATTACATTGTTGTAGTCCATGCCGAGATTTAGCTGCTAGCTTTTGCACGCTCACGTTGTGCTTGCATTTCCTGCTTCAAACCTTTCTCATCAATCGCACATTACGCCTCACGACAAACGTCCGCCGTCGGGTCAATAATGGGAAACCGTAAGTATCGCAAAGCTAAATGCAACTTCACCGAGATAACTGATTATTAGCTACTTTTGCTAATTCGTCTTCTAATCACGCCAATCCACGCCTGCTGCAAGCGTACGTGCAAACGTACTCTTCTTCTGCTTTTAAGCGTGAATATGGGGGCTTGTTTTTGTGAAATGATTTCACCTGCATGCCCCATAACTTTCTAGCTAAAGTTGGAACTAACTCATAGAAGAATGCACCTTTTGCACCTAAGAAATAATGCCATGGCGCACCGCACGACGAATAATACGACGTAATACATAACCACGACCTTTCATTCGATGGCTGCTGTAAACGCGCAATTAAATAAGCGCAAGAACGGATGTGGTCTGCAATCACGCGTACGATTTATTGCTTTAAATCTGTTACGTTTAATAATTCTGCAATTGTTTTGATCGGCGTTTGGAAAATATCAATCTCATAATTTGAAGGTTAACATGCTGCAACACAGCGGTCATATTACGCTCCAAGCCCATACCAGCGTGTCTACTGATGGTTTTTGGTACTCTCCATCGTACCGTCTGCATGACGGTTAAGTGCATAAATACGGATATTCCAAACTTCAATGGAAACGGTCACCATCTTCTCTGGAGAACCTGGTAGTCCACACGTATGATCACCGCGATCATAGAAGATCTCGGTACAGGGCCACGAGGACCAGTATCGCCCACGTGCACAAGTTACCTGAAGCATATGGTTGCACCTTTGTTATCACCGATACGAATAATATGTTCGGCCGCACGCCCTACTTCATCATGCCAAATGTTATAAAGCTTCATCGTCCGTTTCGCAAAGCGGTTACGCAAGTTTTCTTTTGGTAAGTCTAACCATTGTGGAGAGTTAAATATTCCCAGCCAAATTTGATAGCATCTTGTTTAAAATAATCACCAAAACTGAAATTCCCCATCATTTCAAAAGAAAGTATGATGGCGCGCGCAAGTATCCTACGTTTTCTAAGTCATTATAAGTTTACCACCGGCGCGCACTAACGCTGCGCAGTGGTTGCGCGGGTAAGAAGTTATGACGTTTTTCGTGACCTAAAAATCACATCTTTAAATTGGTTCATCCTCGCATTAGTAAATAACACGTAGGATCATTTTCAGGCACCAGAGAACTACTTTCTACAACGGTACGCTGCTACTATGGATCTAAAAAGATTGTCTCGATTTCTGATGTTGTTTTCACTTTTAAATCATCTCTTATCGTTATTTGAGTACAGATTTACCCTTGCCTTGATTTCGGCAGGCACAATCCTCTTCTCATTTTTACACGTATTTCATATAGATTGCTAAATAGAATTGCGCCTACTATTTTGTCTCTTTATTAAAATTTGTTGAATGATAAATAAAACGACCGCTTGTATTGTCACGAAACGGTCGTTTTTCGCTTAAATGCCCTGGCGCTATTTTTCATTGCCAGATTGATATAGGCGACCTTTGTAGAGGTAACTTCCTAATAATGCATGCTTAAGGCTTCTCATGGTTTCTGTGCCAGCTTTTTCTGTTAAGGTCTTCTGTCGCTTATCATCATAGTAACCTTTTGGCTTCTACTGGCGCGTTCAACTGACTACATCATGATTACCTTTCATCATTGCTTGAACTTGATCAGGCTCGCACGAAAGTTCCGATCTGGATTCACATTTTGGGTCAAATCGAGATCCAATCATCGGATAATTTGCCTAACTCCTGCAACGGAAAGCAACGTTGTCGGCACATCAGTGCTGGCCACTACGATCATCTCGGCGTGGTTGAATGCGCCACCCAAAATCAGTGCTGAATATGGAGCTGTTTAATCGGCATTAACGATGCCCCGCAACACGCGAGGTCATGGTCTGCGATTACTAAGAAAATGGTATCTTTCCAATAGTTTGAGGCTTTGGCTAAGTTTAAAAGAAATGCCCAATCGCATGCGTCAGCATACTCTGAGCTGTTATCGCGTTTGTTTAGGTTGTTCATAAAGCTCAATTTTTGCCATCTGGGAACTCAAATGGATCATGCGATCGCATTTGAGCCAATACAAGGCCTGAAGAACGGTTTTCCTTCTTTTGTAACGCTGTACGTGTTTCATTTGCCTCATCGAATAAATCCTCTATCACTGACGCCCCATGTTGCAGTAAATTTTGGATTTTATAATCTTGCTGATCGATAATAGTTTTGAATCCATTACCATAGAAGAAAGTCGCCATATTATCAAAATCGCTTTCCACCATAAATAAATGAAGTGTTATAGCCTTTGCTGGGCTTAATAAATCAGCAGTAGCAGAGAAAAGCCATTTTGTGCATTAGTTTAATTTCACCACTGCGCGCAGGTGGTGGTGGTAAACCCAGCGGTTACGGCTGCAATCCACGCACAGAACGCGCGCCTGGTGCGTATAGGTTATCAAATAACCAACCTTCTTTAGCCAGTTTTGATCAAACTCTGGAGAAAGCGCTTTACCACCCTAATCGTCAATCGATTGAGCACCCAAAGCTTTCTTCCAAAATAATCACGATATTCTTTGGCTTACCTTGATAAGTCGCTTGGTTTTTGTCAAAGGTCAGGAATTTATCAGAAATATGAAATCACTCTTCATGGGCGTCACGACTCTGTTTTGACAATACGTAGCATTTCATCGGTATCCATTTTGCCGTACATTTTCGTGAAGATTTGTCTTCATCTTTGAATTGCTGTGCCGCATAAATAACAGAAATAGCTCTGAGTTTAATCACCGCCAATGAATTCTACCACGCATCAGAAGAGCGACCATTGCGTTAATGCCACGGTGTTGGAAACTTAGAACCGCTGCTCAATAAAACTTACGGCAATGATTAGTAGTGCTGCAACAGGGCGTAATGTCCAACGCACACACGGCTAAGTTTTTGACTGCATAGGCTGAAAGTTTCAGATAGCTATCGTTGCCACTAATGTAATGGCTGAACTAACGACTACCGCGGTTAAATGCTACCAACATAGAGAGAAGACTTCTTTGAGGATAAAATAGCACTCACATAAGCGATTTGGACCGAAATCGTAGGTTCTAACAATGCAGGTGTGGCCAATTCCATAAAGCAGAATAAAACACACCGCCTAATGTCAGCTACATACACGTAGCACTTTTTAACCATAATTTGTTGTATATGCATACGTTAATAATGCTGGCTGAATCAAAATGAACACAAGTGCAACAATATCAATACGTAGCCCTTGTAAGAACACTCGCATGCATCTACTGCAGAAACACGTTCTGATTGCCATAATGCCAATCCTAAACGGGAAAGCGTAAAAGACAATGAGATTTACCCAATACAGGAATATGGGAAAGAAGTGAAGATCGTTTTTCATAATAGTCATATATTTGAAATGAGTTTAATTTGCGCCTCCAAGCAATAACAGAATGGAAAGCGCTTTTTATTTTGTTATGAAATGCATGTGTGGCACAAAACAAATTTTTGACAGGCTTTTAGCTTCGTTTGGTTTCACATACCAACCTCAGATAACAAAATTTGGTGGAGTATCAAGCCAAAAAGGCGTGTCGTCAAGAATTAAAATCAGAGAAAACTGGCATGCTTTTACAGCTTCGCCTCAGGGAATTTCCTATCGTAATGTGCTACCATCATCCAAGTGGGTACAACCAACATATCCACTTTCACGCTATTCATTAATTGACGCGTGAAGACATAAACCTGTATCCAAAAGTCTTGGTGATGCCCACTGTAATCAATAAATCAACATCATGTTTATCTCACCGCTCTCTTCCTAGCACTTGGCTGAAATCACCTGTGCCATTGAGTCTCTTACAGGATAAGTAATTTGTCCTGCAAGATCATTTAACGCCTTTGCTTGTTTCCTGCACACACTGTCTTGAACCGAAGACATATGATATCAATCAAACCGGTGCGGAGATCAGAAAATTCACATCAACGTGAATAAGAGAGAAAGTTTTGCGCCAATTTTCTGCAATATTTGCCCCTTTTCTAAGTATAATGCGAGGCTTTCTTCAGAAAGATCAACATGTAACTAAAACATGTTTATACACAAGAAGCTCCTTGCGTTTGTTTATAAATTTTAATTTATGAATAAAATACTACCATTCTTTACTAGGGAAAATGATTAACTTTCTCATTTTGAAAATTACTTTTAAGCCTTAATAAAATACTCAACCCATTTTCTCAATACCTTTTAGTGTTAAAATTTGCGATTAATCAAATTTATAAAACATTTCACGGACGTTTTATGAAACGTGTTGCTGATTCCAAACATACCGGACGCTCGCACCCACAAAATTGTAGCATCAGTCAGCTTTGTTTACCATTCACATAACGAGCATGAATTAACTCAGCTTGATAACATCATTGAGCGAAAACCGGTTCAAAAACTCAAATCATCTTCCAAATCTGGTGATGAATTACGCTCTATTTATGCGATTCGTTCTGGCACTATCAAAAGTTACACTTAAGCGAAAGTGGCGAGGAACAAATTACCGCTTTCCATTTACCAGGTGATTTAGTCTGTTCGATGCCATTATGAATATAGCAACATGTTGGTTTTGCTCAAGCGCCTTGAAACCCTAAGATCTGTGAAATTCCATTTGAAATTTTGATGACTTGGCGGGTAAAAATGCCGAAAATTCGCCATCAAATCATGCGCTTAATGAGTCATGAAATTAAAAAGGATCAAGAGATGATTTTATTATTATCAAAAATGAACGCTGAGGAGAAACTGGCCGCATATATATAATCTTTCTCAACGCCATAGCCGACGTGGTTTTTCTGCAAGAGAATCTGCTTAACGACGACGCGTGGCGATATCGGTAACTATTTGGTTTAACCATTGAAACCATCACGCTTACCAGGGCGTTTCAAAAAAGTATATGATGCCGTACAAGGTGCGTATATTGCGATCAATGATATGGAAATGTTAGAAGAATTATCTGGTGCAAAACGTCACAAATTCCTATTATTGAGGTTTCGAAGAAGTACCGTTTGTTTTGAAACTGCAAAGAAATAAGGCAACATGATGTTCACCTTTTTACTATCTAATATTATTTCTTACGCTCTACCCATTTCCCATCTAGATAATCCATTATCCATTTCGTTTTCTACCACCTTTTTCTAGGTGATATATTGACGTTTTTCTTTACGGCTAAAGCTAATAGCTGGATTACCTTCTGATCAGTTGAAAGGCGCATCGGCTAAATACTGCAAATTTTTCTGGTACGTTCACGATATTGCGCTATTCAGCTACTTTTGCTGGACGACTCTCACGTACTCGGGAAATTATGCGCGGACAAATACCCCACTGCACTATCTCCTCAATACGAAATATGCATCTGCTTTTTCGTATTTTAGTTCTGGGAACGCAATTGGCTCTTTACGGTGGTGCAACCTCCTCTCGTTTTTCAAGATTTTGCAAGCGTGTTGTCGCAATGGGTGCATGCCATATTTGCCAATCGACCTAATTTTAAATGCATGTCTCACCGCATTTTATCACATTCAACAACAGGACCATCATAGCCTGATCTTAAATGACGCCTTGCTCTAACAAATAGCCATCACAATTTGATTGTTCCTGCAAATATGCAATTTACGGTGCGCATCAATCATATAGCTATCCATTGCTGAATCACATTTTGGGCAATGTTTTCTAGCCATGAGCGCTTTGGTTTCAGTCTCATCATCCAATACGTTTTAATAATTCCGCCTCAGGAATCGGGGATTCATGGTCTCTTTACAACGTTCTTCGGAGGTAGAAGCATAACCGGTACAACCTATACGCCAGTAGAAGCGGTACGAATAGCCATTTGACGACCACAATGAGTACAAGCTACATCAATCGGCACTTAAACTATTTGGGCGCATACCGCCTTCAAGCTCATCACAGCTCTGCTTGCGTTAACTGTTCAGAAAAAATCTTTAAAGAAACGGTTTAACGCCGCTTTCAGTTTTCTTGACCTTCAGCGATTTTTATCCAGCGTCCATGTTCGCGGTAAAATCATAGTTCATTAAATCGCTAAAAGATTCATCTAAACGGTCGGTATAATTTCCCATTTTTCTGCATAGAATCGACGGTTTTCGCATCGAACATAACTACGTTCTTGAATGGTAGAAATAATTGCGCATACGTTGAAGGACGTCCAGTACTACGTTTTTCTAGCTCTTTAACTAAAGCTGCCTCACCAGCGTCAGGCGGTTTTGGTAAAGTGCTGGCTTCGGTAACACTGTATCTAGCGTTAAAGTTTGGCCTGATTCCACTGCTGGCAATTCCTTGGGTCTTCTGCTGTTTTGCCTTGAATTGGCAATACTTTCGTCCAACCATCGAAACGTAAAACACGTCCTTTCGCTTAATTCAATAATCACCTCGCTTGAATGCTCAAACTGGTTGAATCGTATTGTGCAGGTGGCATTTGATAAGCCAAGAAACGGCGCCAAATTAAATCATAAACGGGTTCAGCATCTTTATCCATTCCTTTTAAATCATGGCATGGTGTTACGAACATCAGAAGGACGAATGGCTCATGCGCTTCTTGTGCGTTTTCTTTGCTGGAATAGAAATTTGGTTTTTGCTGGCAAGTGATTCACTACTCAAACTGGCTTTCCAAATATAGCTACGCGCCAGTATTTAAAGCATCTTGGCTTAAATTGGTTGAGTCGGTACGCATATAGGTAATGTACCCCGCCCATACAAACGTTGCGCCACATCATCGTCACGCCAAAACCCAAACGGGTGCTAGCGGTTTGTTGTAACGTAAAGTAATAAACGGTGGACCTGCTTTTGATGCGGTTGGTCAACTTCGAGACAACAAATGCAGATTGCTGTAAATTTTCGACCGCTTGCAGCTTATACTGCGTTTCGTTTTTCGCTTGCCATTTTTTGGCCTTTTAAAGCTAACTAACCTCTAACGGTAGGGTGACATGCTGTGCAAAAAGTATTAGCAACAATTTCCCAATATTCTTGAGGTTGAATGCTCTAATTTCACGCTCACGCTCAACTAATAATTTCACTGCGACAGATTGCACGCGACCAGCGGATAAACCACGAGCAATTTTCTTCCATAATAATGGTGAAACCATAAAGCCTACTACGCGGTTCAGAAAACGGCGAGCTGCTGTGCATTAACACGATCCATGTTGAGATTATCTGGATGCTCAAACGCTTTTTGAATCGCATTTTAGTGATTTCATTAAATACTACACGGCTAAAAACGTTGTCTCATCACCCCAATAACTTCGCGTAAATGCTAAGCTAACCGCTTCCTCTCTATCCAAGTCGGTTGCTAAACAGATGGTCTGCTGCCAATGATCGAGTTCATGACGACTTTTGCCTTATCTGGCATAATCTGATAGTTCGCTTTCCAACTTCATGATAAGGGTCAATACCATACGTTTAACCAATGCATCGCGATCTTTTCTCTGCCTTTACTTTGGCTTTTTCTTCAGCACTCATGCCTTTTGTCGAGATTCTGATTTAGTACGTTCTTTCTTTTCCCTCAGAACCGCTTTTTAGGTAAATCACGAATATGGCCAACGCTAGATTTCACAACATAATCGCTACCTAAATATTTATTGATGGTTTTTCGCTTTTTGCAGGCGATTCCACAATCACTAACGATTTTTCCCATAGCAATCTACCTAACCTGAAATTAACTCAATATGAATAAAAATAAATATTTGCGCAAAATTATTCCTTTTGGGTTGATTTTTTCACGCGCTATTTTTACGATAACAAGGCTAAACAGAAATTACAACAGAATAAAGCAGAAAAAGAAGAGAATGGACAAACTAAACGCAATTAACCTTGTAAGGTGATCGAAACCCAAAAGTTTTACCCAAGCAGCAAAACAAATGAACATTTCGCTCGCGATGACAGTAAATTAGTTTCTCAGCTAGAAGAGTTCTTAAATGTCTCGCCTCATTACATCGCACAACCCGAAAAAATCACCCCAACTGAAGCGGGAATGCTCTACTATCAGCGCTGTGTGCCAATTATCAATGATTTAAAAGACGCAGAAGACAGCATCAGCGATATTGCCAGTTCACTACAAGGGTCAATATCTATTTCTCTTCCAATGGATTTTGGTACGCGTTTTATTGCACCGCATTTGAATCAATTTTAGAACACTATCCCAACGTGACATTAAATTTAGAATTTTAGCGATCGTCTGTAGATGTAGTGGCTGAAGGATATGATTTAGTTTTTAAGAATGGACGCTTTAGAAGACAGTTCATTATTTGTCATTGGCGCATCCGATAACATTATTGTCGCCTCTACCCACTTATTTAGCCAACGGTACCCCAGCCCACCCAAGCGAATTAGCTAATCATCAATGTTTGGTTTACCACACGCATCGTGCTTGGAAATTCAATATCGGTGATGAACAAGTGATTTTCCAACCTCAAGCACGCGTTCAAAGCAATAATGGTTCTGCATTAGTTGCCATGGCAAAGTCGGGACAAGGCATTATCAACTCGCCCAAATTCTTGTTAAAAGATGAATTACAATCTGGAGCGCATAGTTATTTTAACAGAGGCGCATCAAGCTCAATTTTGATATTAGCCTACTTTATCCGCATCGCCGTTTTTATCGCCTCAAAGTAAGTGTTTATGGCGTTTCTTGCTCAATTACTAGAAGAACAAAAAACGTATTTAGTGCGTTAGTTTTTGCAAACAAGCGGTCAAATATGACCGCTTGTAGCACGATAAGTTTATAGGTTTAAAATCAGCACTTTAGACATACGCTGATAGTTGTAATTCTCCCGCTTATAAGCAGGTAAATCATCTGGAGAGGCAGCTCAAACCTCGCTCTTGAAAACCATTGGGTTGTTCGAGTGTCAATACATGTTTTCAATCCCTCACTTTTGCGCACGGCGCTTAATTGCCTCTAAAAGCACATCGCCACGGGATGAATCACGACTAATCCGGATGCACGGCGACATACGCTATTTTCGCCATTTTTCCGCTGAAAAACATTAAGCGCAGCAAGCAATGACAACCATCACGCTCAATAATGGTATAGCGCCCACTCCATTTCCAGCTGCTCGCGCGAACGTTTCACTAAAAGCACCTTGCTCTTCCAGTGGGCGAATCAGCTCTAAAATGCCCGAATATCATGCGAGTCGCAATACTGAATATGCCCAGAGCTTTCAAGCGAAAAATTGTGTGCCGATACCATCGCGTGAGAATAATTTCTTTGCAGCAATGAACCATCTTCACGTAACTGATTGAAAATGTCGTTTAACGTCTGCATTTAATGGCCGTCTACTGCGGCTTGTATAAGCGTGCGGCGGAAATGATGATAACCGCCGTTGGTAATTAACTCATTTAAGTAACGTTTTGCTTCTCGTGGGTGAATATCGGGTGATGGTTTCACCCTGTGCATTCAGTAATCCCTGCGTATCACAAAACCAATCAGCTTGTCTGCTTTTTAGTTTAATCGCAATTTGCGTAGCAATTTTTCCAAAGGGTAAGTTGAACATTTCTCCAGTCACAGACGGTGCAGCCAGGGCTTATCACAACCACTGCATTTTTGTGCTAATTGATGTTCAATCGCTCCACATTTACGCGCGGCGAATTTTTCCACTCAAACCGTAATCTACATCCATCAATCACCCCAATAGGTTGCGCTAAACTGCATTTCCACCAACCACATTTAATACTGGAGAATCGGCTGACGAAGCGAAAGACGAGAAATAATGTCGTAATGCAATCCACCTACGGCTTGCTTAATCAGCGATAACGTTTGTAGATCAGTACACGAATATGTTGGTGATAATGGCTTTTCGATATGATGGGGCTTGCAGTGAGCTGTCTCACTTTGATAACGCGCGCCAAATAGCAATGACAATCTTGATACCTGAAAACTGTGCAGTAAACTGATGTCGTTGCTAATATTGAAAAATTAGGATGTGCCACCGCATTACCATCTAACATGATCACAAAAAGTTTTACCTCGGTGCATGTTGACATAAGGGGTTGACTGCCGAAACCATTGAACTAATTCTGTGTTACGTATAATTCACGCACTATTAAAATAGAATCTGCCTTATATATTTATTGTATAATTATGAAATTATTTTGCATTTAAAGTCAATTTAAGATATAAAAAGCTAAACTCTTATGAGTTTAGCTTTTAAGATTATTGCCCACACCTTCTAAAAATACGGTCAGCAAATTTACCAATACTAATGCCGAAGTTGTTCGATTTATTCCAATCCATTAATGTGCGGAAATTGTTTGTAACCAAGAAAGCTCTGCCAGCTTCTTTATCTGGGCGCGAACTTAGCCATACAATTTCTTGACATTCATTTTCGCCAATTTTGCTGACTCACGACCATTTGGATACGCTGAAAATAAACGCCCCAAGATTGCCACTCGCCAAGGCTGTTGTTAGTTATCTTCAATACCAGAAAATGAAATATCAATCGGCGAAGAAAAGCTTCACTTCAACGCCCCATGGTAAGGAATTATCCCAACCTACGGTAGAAAGATAAGAGGCAATAGATGCAAATGCATCTGCTTCATTATTCCAAATATCTTTTTACCATCGCCATCACCATCTGCCGCATAACTTAAATACGCTGTTGGCATAAACCGAGTTTGCCCCATCGCGCCGGCCCAAGAACCCACCATTTGATAGCGATTCACGAGCCTTCATCTAGCATTTTCATGGCATTTGACAATTCTTGCGTAAATACTTCACGGCGACCATCGAAAGCTAGGGTAGCTAGCACTGATAACACATCAAAATCACCTTGATTGTTACCAAAACTACTTTCCATTCCCATAGTGCCATAATGTACTCTTTCTGTACCCCAAATTTTGCAATTAGCTTTTTCTAAAAGGTGCTGTATTCATACCAACGGTCAACTGCTTGAGAGACCCTTCTTTTGGTTTAATACTTTGTTTAAATAATTCGTTACCCATTTTGGATTTTGAGGGACGGTGGAGTGTAAATTCGGATCACGACGACGTGCAGCTTGTTGCTGATCCAATTCTAATTGAACGCGCGTTATATATGAATGAAAATTGCTGTGACTTCGATGGTTTTAGTGCAGACACGCCCGCACTGCTGCGCCTTTTTGCTTTAGTTCATAATCATTACAGTTATTCTGCGTACGCGGTTTGCTATGCAAGGTGCATCTATCGCAAGACTGGAATATCATCGCCTTATTAGCCGTTTGCGACGAACAACCGCCTAAAACGAGCGCTACACTAAAAGAAATTGCTAAAAGATGTTTCATGCTATTGATTTATGAGCAAGCGGTCTGTTTTGACTAATTTTTTTGCAAAACACCGACTTTTGTTTAAAGATTAACCATTCTGTTAGGGCGAATTATATTCCCTGCTGTGATTTCTGCAATACCTAAGAATTGCCCATTTTCTGAAAAATAATCGAACTAAGCCACTTAATGCTTATGCGTATTCTCAAATTTGACTCTTTTGACCGAATCCAACCGCTTTAGTTTGCTCGGCGGTTAAATTTAATTGCGGTAATGATGCCCAGCGGTATCCATCGGCATCACAATAGGCGGTCTAATTCACCACTTGGAAAAACTATCAGCCAAGAGCGCTAAGTTCTCAATTGGCATCATTTCCTCAATCGGATAATCCGCAACCGCTAACCGACGTAACATGGTGACATGCGCCCCAGCCTACAAAAAGCTTCGCCTAAATCATCAACTAACGTGCGAATATAAGTGCCTTTTGAGCAATGCACTTCTAGTGTTAAAAATGGTGCTTTGTAGTCGATAAATTTGAGCTCGTAAAATAGCATCGGACGCGCTTCGCGCTCAACGGTAACAGCCTGCTCGCGCATATTCAGCAAGGCTTACCATTATGCTTTAAGGCCGAGAACATCGTTGGCACTAGTAGGATTTCGCCTGAAATGCCGATACGCAGCTAAAATATCCGCTTCAGCACATTAACCTCTCGGCTTTGTACCACCCGACCTTCTGCATCAGAAGTATCTCGTACGTTCGCCCAGTTTTCGCTGTTACCACATAGCGCTTTGTCTGAATCTAATAAGAATTGAGAAAACTTGCTGCCTCACCTAAACAAATAGGTAACATGCCTGTGGCAAGCGGGTCAAGCGCACCAGTATGCCCTGTTTTTGATTCTGCTTTTTAAATAGGCGTTTTAACTTTTAGCATAATGTCATTGCTAGAAACACCTTGCAGGTTTATCTAACAAAAAGACTCCATGCACATCACGCCCTTTTTACGAGGTCTGACACAATTAGTCCTCTTATGCTTAGCTTCATCTTGGCGAATCACGTGTTTGAAACCAGATTAGACATTCTCATCCTTCTACTAATGATTCATCGTAAATAAAGCGTAATTCCGGCACAATACGTAAACGCATGACTTTGCCCACAAGGCTGCGAATATACGGACTTTGCTTTTTCAAGCCCTGCCATGCCTTGTTCAATGGCAGCTTGGTCGCTATCAACTAAAAAGTCACGGTACCTGGCATAAGCCAAATCACGTGAAAACCTCAACATCTGGAAACAGTAACCATTCCAATGCGGGTCTTTTACCTCACGTTGTGAAAGATGATAGCCACTCTTTTTTAATTCTTGCAGCAACACGATCGCTGCGTTTAAATTTCTACTCATATTTTTCTTTTTAGAGTATAGAAGCGGTCGAATTTCGCAAAATTTTTGCAAAATCCAACCGCTTGTAGGGAAGGTGAACTTAATATTCATGCACGAAAAATCAGCATTATTTGTGCCTATGAGACTCAAGTCCACACGCCCCACGAATAATATTAGATCGAGCGTTTAATTTCAACCACTCGAATACCTCGATTTGGTCGCCAACTTTAACATCGTTATAGTTTTTCACGCCGATACCACATTCCATACCATTACGGACTTCTGAAACGTCATCTTTGAAGCGACGAAGAGAATCTAACTGCCTTCAAAAATAACCACGCTGTCACGCAATACACGGATTGGTTGTTACGTTTTGATCACACCTTCAGTTACCATACAGCCCGCAATCGCACCCAAATTTCGGATGGCGGAAGACATCACGCACTTCAGCTAAACCAATGATTTCTTGTTTGAATTCAGGTTGTAGTATACCGCTCATTGCTGCTTTAATTTCATTTAATAGTTCATAAATGATTGAATAGTAACGTAAATCGATGTTTTTCATTTTCAATTACGCGACGCGCTGAAGCATCTGCACGAACGTTAAACCCGACCTATAATCGCATTTGAAGCCGCAGCCAGTTGCATCAGTCTGCAGTAATACCACCTTACGCCAGAACCCACTACTTTCACTTTCACTTCTGCAGTTGAAAGTTCTTGTAATGATTGGCAAATTGCTTCTACCGAACCTTGTACGTCTGCTTTCACGATAACATTAAGCTCTGCAACATCGCCTTCAGTCATGTTGCTGAACATATTTCTAGTTTCGCTTTTGCTGACGCGCTAATTTTCACTTCACGGAATTTACCTGACGATATAAAGCCACCCTACGTGCTTTTTCTCATCACGTACAACGGTTGCTTTCATCACCCGCTGCAGGTACGCCTGAAAGGCCTAATACCTCTACAGGAATAGATGGCCTGCAGATTCTACTTCTTTACCGTTTTCATCACGCATTGCACGTACACGACCGTACTCAAAACCACATAAAACGATATCGCCTTTGTTTAAAGTACCTGATTGTACAAGAATAGTTGCAACTGGACCACGACCTTTATCAAGGTATGATTCAATTACTACACCACTTGCCATACCGTCTTTTACAGCGGTTAATTCAAGCACTTCTGATTGAAGTAAGATAGCATCTAATGAATCATCAATACCTCGTTCCTTTCTTTCGCAGAAACCGAACGAATCAGTGCATCATCACCACCAATCTTTTCAGAAATTACTTCATGTTGAAGTAATTCTTGCTCACGCGATCCGGGTTTGCTTCTGGTTTTATCGATTTTGTTTACTGCTGCTACTAAAGGTGCAACCTGCTGCTTTCGCGTGTTGAATCGCTTCGATAGTTTGAGGCATCACACCATCATCTGCAGCAACGACAAGCACTCACGATATCCGTTGCTTTTCGCACCACGCGCACGCACTTGAGGTAAATGCAGTGCCCCGGTGTATCTAAGAAGGGATCATTTCTGCCGTCATCCATTTCTGCGTGGTATGCACCGATATGCTGAGTAATACCACCCGCCTCACCGGCTGCGACTTTCGCTTTACGAATATAGTCAAGCAATGAGGTTTTACCATGGTCAACGTGACCCATGATAGTAACAACTGGGATGCACGAGTGACTTTTTCTGCATCCACATCAGCGGTCTTCCAATACGGCTTCTTCTAGCTCATTTTTCTTTACGAAGAATCACTTTGTGACCGAGTTCTTCCGCTACTAATTGTGCAGTTTCCTGATCAATCACTTGGTTGATAGTCACCATTTCACCCATTTTCATCATGCGAGTTTGATGATTTCGTTGCTTTTACAGCTCATTTTTGATAGCTAAGTCAGCCACGGTGATAGTTTCACCAATCACGACATCGGCCTTCACAACTTGTGCAGGTTTTAGTAAAGGCTTTGTTGAAGGGCTGCCCTTTCTTACCATGTTTACCTTTACCTTTCATATCTGGTTTCGGCGATTCCGCATTACGTCTCATTTTTATCGTCTTCACGGCCACCTTTTTCGCTTTACTACTCCGCCTTTACCACGATTACGGTCTGCCTTCGCTACGGCGGTCATTGACGCTCGCATCACGCGCATAGCTAGAGGTAAAAACGTCTCATCCTCAAAATCATCGTTATTCTACTGCTCTTCACGCTCAATTTCGGCTAAACGGCGTGCGTTTCTGCTGCGCGTTTCGCTTCCATTTCTGCTTTTTGGCGCGCTAATTCCTCTTGCTTACGGCGAAGTTCGGCTTCTTTTTCTTCGCTTCTTTTCAGGATCAACCGCTTTCTCTGTTTTGGTTGTTCTGCTTTTGGCGCCGCCGTTTTCGGCTTTGCCATATTTGGCATTACTGGTGCCGCTGGTTTTTCGCAGCCTCTGCTTGTTTTGCTGCTTCAGCAGCTTTGTTTTTCAGCCTCAGCTTTGCTTTAGCTTCAGCTGCAGCTTTTCTGCTGCTTCTTTTCTGCTTTCGCTTTTTCAGCCGCCACTTTTTCTTGCTCTGCTTTTGCTTGTAATGCTTTTCAGCATCAATTTTAGTTTTTCTCTAACTTCTACCGCTTTTAGTTTTGCCACCAGCAGTAGTTGCGCTCACTTTTAGTAGTTTTCACGCACCACCCAATGAAAGCGTCTCAGTTGTTTCTGTCATATGAATTCTCTCTAGCTGAACCAGCAAATTTGACGTCAGCCATAATCAATTGCCTGCTTTCTCTGCTGATAATTCTTCAATCTCAGCTAAATCGTCTGTGCCTTGCTCGCTAACTCTTCAAGCGTTGGTAATGCCTTTTTCCGCTAATTTATACGCGATATGGCGTTCCATTCCTTCAGAGATTTAATAATTTTCATCGATACCGCTTGTTTGGCGCTTCTTCCCTCTTCTAAGGCTTTCGTCGCGCATTTTTCGCACGCGCTTGTAACTCTTCGACTAAATTCGTCTTCTAAGCCATCAATTGTAGTCAATGCATCAACCGGGCACAGGGCAATCGCTTCTAAAGAGGTAAAGCCTGCTTCAATTAACACTTGTGCAAATTCGTCATCGATTTCTAACGCAGAAGTTATAGTTAATCACTTTGCCATCTTCCGCTTGATTTTTCGCATCTAACCTCTCAACAGTCATCACTTTAATGCCCAACCGGTTAATTGTGTTGCAAGACGCACGTTTTGCCCGTTACGGCCGATTGCTTGTGCACTCTTTGCAGACTCTACCGCAATATCCATAGAATGTGCTCATCATTGATGATGATTGAGCTTACATCCGCTGGTGCCATTGCGTTAATCACAAATTGTGCCGGGTTATCATCCCAAAGCACGATATCTACACGTTCGCCACCTAATTCATTGCTAATGGCTTGGACACGTGAACCACGCATACCACGCAAGCACCAACTGGATCGATACGTTTATCGCCTGATTTCACGGCAATTTTTGCACGAGAACCAGGATCACGTGCCGCACCTTTAATTTCAATCAGTTGTTCACCAATTTCTCACCTCCAGTTTGAATAATTCTTCAAGCATTACTGGTTTAGAACGCGTTAAGAAAATTTGTGGGCCTTTTGATTCTGGTTTGATTGCATAAAGCACACCACGAACACGGTCACCTGGGCGGAAGTTTTCGCGAGGTAACATATCTTCACGAACGATAACTGCTTCACCTTTAATATCTTCACTCTTACCTTGTAGTTCTAGGGAAAATATTATCACGGGTTACTTTTTAACCGTTGCACTGATGATCTTGCCTTCATCTGGACGGAATTGCTGATGATTTTGCTCAGCTTCGCGGATTTTTGGTTTTACCACTTGACCAAAAGTTTGAATCGCAACGACGACCGAACTCGATTGATTCCTACTTCGTCTTCAACTACATCACCTCACTGCACATTTGGATCTTCAAATTGTGCTGCTTCTAAGCTAATTTTCACGGGTCATGTTATGAACTCTGTTCTACAACCAACCAACGACGGAAAGTTGTGAAATCACCTGTTTTATTGATCAACTACAACACGAATATCAATATCTCAATTCGTGAGTTTTCTTGGTTGCAATAGTTAAAGCTGTTTCAATGCCTCGAAAAATAGCTTCTTTTGGTAATTGTTTCTCGTTTGAAACCGCTTTGCAGCGGCTAACAAAAGTTTCTTTACTCATTGAAAATGTCTCTGATAATTAAATTTAAAAATCAAATACTGGCACTAAGTTAGCCTTTTGAATATTACCGAAAGCAAATTAGCGGTTCGTTATCCACTAATAGTAATAAAATCGCCTTCAACTTGTTCGATTTTTCCTTGCCATTTACGGCGATCGAACATTGGAATACGAAGATGAATAACTGTCTCACGTCCGATAAAAGCGTTGAGTAATGCGCTAAGTTAAATAATGGGCGGTCTAAACTCGGTGAAGACACTTCAAATTATATTTATCAGCACTGGGTCTTCAGTCAAAAATCGCGCTAATTTGACGACTAACATCACTACAATCATCAATAGTCACGCCACCGTCTTTATCAATAAAAATACGCACAGTTAAATAACGCCCTGCACGTTGGCATTCGATGCCGACTAGCTCACACCCCATTGCTTCAATGGTATCTTGAGTCAGCTCAGTAAGCTTTTTGTTCTAATGTAGCCAAAATTTTTCTCCAGATATAAAAGAGCCTTACCAGCCTTTTATGATACGAATTTAAGGTATCGCCCGCTTAATTGAAAATTCACTTTACAAGCGGTCTGTTTTATCTTGTGCAAAATTTGCAGCACATATTAAAACAAAGCTCTGAGACCATAACCGGAATGTGAGCTGATAAAAACTGGTTGCGCCGGATTTGAACCAACGACCTTCGGGTTATGAGTCCGACGAGCTACCGTAAGCTGCTCACCCCGCGTCTGATGTGCGGTATTATAGAGAAAACTTCTACTTTTGCAAGCAATTTTGTAAAAATCCCGTAAAAGCATGCTTGTTTATTCTTCTAAGCACGAATCGATAACTTTTGAACTCAGAAAAATAGGTTGGAAATGTTTTTGGCGGTAACATTTCGATCAAGAATTGTCACCGATGTGTTTTGACAATGAAAATTAGCGAGAACATCATCGCTATTCGGTGATCATTATGTCGCACTTTCGCTGCTTGAAATATGCGCAACGCCAAAGGTTGAATACGAATGAAATCCTCGCCTTCTTCCAACTTCTGCACCGATTTTACGAAGCTCGGTTGCCATCGCGCTTAAAACGGTCGGTTTCTTTTTACTCGCCAGTTATAAATGTTACGAATCACCGTTTCACCTTCGGCAAACAATGCTGTTGTGGCAATAGTCATTGCTGCATCTGAATATGATTCATATCCATATCCACACCATGCAATGGTGCTTGTTCAGCTTGAATGAAATCCTCACCCCACGTGATTTTGCCCTCATTTTCTCTAACATCATCGGCAAACAAGCGGTCACCTTGAATTGAATTTTACCAATCCCTGTAACTTTTACTTTTCCTTTTAATCGCACCTCGCCACAGAAATAAGTGAAGCAGAAGAGGCATCCTTCCACTAGTCAACGCTTGGGTGAAATATAAGATTGATTGCCTCTTACAATAAAGGTTTGATAATTTTGGTTTTCTACTGTCACACCAAAATCTTTTCATCATCGCTAGAGTGATATCAATGTGAGGTTTAGAGACTAGCTCGCCCATAATCTGAATTTCATATCGCCTTCAGCAAGTGGTGCCGCCATCAAGAGTGCCGTTAAAAATTGACTGAAATTGAGCCGTCAATTTGCACTTGCCGCTGCCTTGTAAACCCGTATTTCTGATCGCAAGCGGTGGACACCCTTCTTGTTCCAGATATTGCACATTTGCGCCAACCTGAACCAAGAGCATCAACCAAATGCAATTAATGGCGCTCTTCATGAGGTTCGCCTGTTAAAACGACCTCTGCTTCTTGTTGTCCTAAGCTAGTGCGAGCCGCTAACGGGCGCATGGCGGTACTCGTATTCCTAGTGCAAAGGAAAGCCTCATTTTGCCAATTAAAGCCACCGCCAACGCCTGTTATTGTGCATACGGTTTTATCTGAGGATAGTTCATAACTCACTCTAAAGATTTTCAACGCATTTAGCATATGGCGAATATCATCACTCGTCTCAATAAATTGGTGACTCTGTGCCATGTGTGCTAATGCTGCCAATAACAAAGCACGGTTAGATAAGCTTTTTGAACCAGGTGTTAATCTCGCCTTCTACACGCAAAATAGGATTTAAAGTGATTTTTCCATCTTTTCTCGCTTATTAGTAAGGTTAACACTTTTGCGTAACGTTTCAAACAGACGACTATTTTCTTCTGGCAAACCAATACTAATGCGCAAATGATTCGGCATACCATAACCTGCAATTGGACGAACAATCACACCTTCATGCACTAACGCATCATAAATTGGCTGCGCAGGACGTTTAAAATCAATGGTACAAAATTACCTTTGAGGGAATATAATCTAATTGATATTGCTGACAAAATGCCTCATAACGCTGCATCTCTCTTGGCGATTATTGGCAGCGACTTTTTGCAACAAAAGCATCATCATTTAACACCGCAATTGCAGAAGCTAAGGCTAGCTAGTGCGGTCTAAACGGTTAGCGCGCGTGTTCAATAAGTCTGCACTTTCAGCATTTGAAACCGCATAACCAATACGCAATCCAGCTAGCTCATATGCTTTGGAAAGCGAGCGTGAAACGATTAAATTGGGATATTTCACATAACGTAAAACTCATCTGACTCGTTCTTAGCAGGTGCGGTAAATTCAGTATAAGCTTCGACTCTAATCACCACAATAATGTGTGATGGCACCTGAAAGCTAAAAAGCATCTAGTTACAATACGTTAAAAATTCCGTTGGATTATTAGGGGTTGACAATAAATATCAGTTTGGTTTTCTCGTTAATCGCAGCTAGAAAACGTCTCAAGTCATGCCTCTAGTTTTTAGCCGGATTTCGCGCGCAGTTGCATTGATCGTTTTAGTGACTAATGGATAAACAATAAAGGCATATTGCGAATAAATCACTTCATCCTGTCTCGCTAGCAAAAAGTATGAGCAAACAGTTCTAATAAATCATTGATCCATTACCCAATGTAATTTGATTGGGTTCAATATGAAATTTTTGCGCAATCGTCTTTTTCAATTCAAAGCCATTGCATCAGGTAACGAGTAAGATCATTTAATTGACTCATGAATCGCTTGTTTAGCGCTTTCAGGAAAGCCAAACGGATTTTCGTTTGAAGCGAGCTTAATCGATGTAGAAATGCCAGCTCTGTTCTAATTCTCAATTGGTTTGCGGCTTGGTATGGAGAAAGCTGATTTACGCCCCTCATCTATGATGTTGATAAATTGCATAATGTGTCCTTTTTATTTTTCTTAGACTCAGGATAGTAGAGAATCACGCTTTTTAAAGCAGCGGTCGAATTTCATGGCGTTTTTGCAAAATCACGGTTTTACTTTTTATTTATATTGATTAGTGATTCATCTACATAATCTTGATTTTGTTATGCATAACTGCTTGATTTTCTCTAACCTAACTCCACAAAGATCTATTATGTCAACCCAACAACTTATTTTCAATTAACTGACATTGTCGGTCACGCACATATTATTACGGATGGCAAAAATGAGGCTTATCGCGGAGTGGTTATCGTTTTGACAGGTAACGTCGATTGCGTTGTGAGACCCGCTACGCTATTAGAATTCTGAACGTCCTAAGCTCGTGTGGCGCATGATGTGATTGTAATCAACTGCTGCAAATACGGGCTTAACAGGGGTTCAACGCTCAGCGGGAACGATTATGATCGTGATATTGTTATCATCAACACCATGTTAATGAAAGACATCTAACTCATTAACGATGCCGAACAAGTTGTCTGTTTCCTGGCTCAACCCTCAATGAATTAGAAAATTTATTAAAACTGCATGAAAGAGACCTCACTCCAGTTATTGGTTCTTCTTGTATTGGTGCTTCCGTTATCGGTGGGATTTGTAACACTCTGCGGAGCTTAGTACAACGCGGGGCCAGCTTATACCGAAAATGTCACTTTGCTCAATTAAATGAAAATGGCGAATTAGAGCTTAAAAACCATTTAGGTATTGATTTAGTGAAAACCTTCAGAAGAAATTCTTTAACGAACTACAAGGTCACCACTACCAACGCAAAAGATATTCAAAGAGTTGCGGAAAAGGCCATGACCATCACTACTGCAACCATGTTCGTAAAGTAGATGAAGACAGCCCTGCGCGCTTTAATGCAGACCCAAGCCGTCACTATGAATCTTCTGGTTCTGCTGGGAAACTGGCTGTTTTTGCCGTGCGTTTAGATACCTTTCCATTAGAGAAAAATACGGCGGTGTTCTACATAGGCACAAACCAAATTCAAACACTTAACGACATTCGTCGCCATATGTTAGCCAATGTTGAAGTACTACCGATTTCAGGCGAATACATTCATCGTGATGCTTTTGATGTGGCAGCACGTTATGGAAAAGACACTTTCTGGGTGATTAAAAAATTCGGTACACACTGGTTACCAAAACTCTTTGCATTGAAAGCGAATGTTGATCGTATTGCGAAAAAATTCTCGTTCTTACCACACCATTTAAGCGATAAATTTATGCAACTCTTATCAAAAGTGATGCCAGAACATCTGCCAAAAAGCTTGTGGGCATATCGTGATAAATATGAGCACCATTTAATCGTGAAAATGGGCGGAAAAGGCGTACAAGAAGCGCGTGAATTCTAAAAACTTATTTTTAGTGATGACACCAAAGGCGGATATTTTGAATGTAACGCCGAAGAAACCCAAGCAGCTATGTTGCATCGTTTTTGGTTGCAGTGCGGCGATTCGCTATCGCGCTATTCATGAAAAAGAAGTGGAAGAAATCGTGGCATTAGACGTTGCGCTTCGCCGTAATGATAATGAATGGTTTGAAGTCCTTCCACCAGAAATTGATAACAAAATTAGCTACTAAACTTTATTATGGTCACTTTATGTGCCATGTATTCCACCAGATTATATTGTGAGGCTACGATTGTGAGCTCTAGAGCATGATATGCTTAAAATTACTTGACCAACGTGGCGCACAATATCCAGCAGAACACAACGTAGGGCACCTTTGATGAAGCTAAACCAGAATTGCGTAGATTCTATAAAGTGCTAGATCCAACGACAGCTCTCAACCCTGGTATTGGTAAAACCACCAAGAAAAACATTGGCAGAATAATCCTGTATAGACATAGCGGTCATTTTGCAAAACTTTTACAAATATGACCGCTTGTCTTTCTTCGTTGGTTACGCTAATTCTACATCTTTAGTTTCTTGCATAAACCATAAGCCTATCAAACTCAATACTGCATTAGCTGCCAAATAAAGCCCAACGCCTTTCAATCCATAATGCGCATTTAGCGGTAAAGTAATGATTGCTGCCACGCTCGCACCCTTAAAAAGTCCTGCACAGTTATACGCTAGCGATGCGCCAGAATATCGGGCATGTGTGGGGAATAGTTCCGGCAAGAAACTCGCTAGCGAGTGCATAACCCAAAACCAATTAACCCCATGCCAATAATTAAAAACCAGAATAGGCTAACCGCACTGCCATTTTCTAGGAAGCATGGTAAAAGCTAAAACCAAATACTGCTATCGCCGACGGTTGTCCAAATCATCCAAATACGACGCCCAATGCGGTCAATATATTTACCAGATAAATAGATCGTAGCTGCTAATGAAAATGCACTGCCATTAACAACGCAGTAAATAATTGAGGCAAAATCCCTAGCTCCCCATTTTTAAAACCCGCTTCTGAAATGGTTGGTGCAGATTTTGCGTAAATTTGACTAAATGCGATCATAATATAGAACAGCACATAACCTGCCATACAAGCAAACATCCCAAATATAAAGGGTTTATAATGGGTGGTTAACACCTGTAAGCATCGGATTCTTGTCGGTTGCTTTTTGGGTTAACGCAGCAAGAAAGATCGGTGCTTCAGTTAATTTTCAAGTGACACTACAGTCTATGGCACCAGCACGATTGAGCTTAAAAATGAATACGCCAAGCCCATTCGACTAAATTACTTTGCCCTGCCCACATGCCTACCAGCAAGCGCCATTTGCTAATAATAATCCTAACGGTGCGCCTAGTTGCGGGAATGAGCCATACCAACCGCAGCTTTTTCCTTGTGGGCGTTTTCAATAGCTACCAACGCAGCACCGCCCACTCTCCGCCTAATCCGATACCTTGTCCAATTCTACATAAGCAAAGCAGTATGGTTGCGTAAATGCCAATTTGTTCATAAGTGGGTAATAAACCGATAGAAATAGTTGCAAAGCCCATCAATCAACAGTGACATCACGAAGGTATTTTTCGTCCAAATTTATCTCCAAAAATGTCCGAAAATTAACGCACCTAATGGGCGAGCAACGAATGTGAGTGCAAGTGTAGATAGTGCAGCAATTTGGTTGGAAAAGCGGATCCGCTTGATGAAAAATTGATGATTAAATACCAATACAGCAGCCATGGCATAAATATAATTATCAAAATATTCAATGGCCGTGCCAATCATAGTAGCTGATGCCACTTGAGTTAGATTATTGGTTTGCCGAATAGACATATTTCTCCTTTTATTCGGGTGTCCAAAATAATGGCAATAACACTGAATCGCGTAGAGGGTAAAACAAGCAGTAAGTAGATGAAAAGAAAAATGAAAGATTGGCATGTTGAGTTTCCTACGTCAGTATTAACTGCTTCAGGTTCACGGGTATCATCTCAGCGACAATGCGCACCCCGACTAATTCGGCTAAATTCTAGCGCTTTATATGAGAAAGCTCAATCTGATTTCTAAGAAAGATAAAGATAAACACTCAACATTTACTGTTTTGGAGTTTCTGTTGGGGAATTTTCTTTAACTAAAGCATTTACCCAAGAAATGGTTTGTATTTTTCCCAAGCACTACCTCTACCATAGTTTTGGTACAGAATAATCTTGGCATATTGCATTAAATAGCCAATGATTTAAAAGCAAGGGTTGCGAGAATCTGAGGTCTGCCTCGTTCCCTATTATTCTTTCATAAACACATGATCTTCGCCATCTTCTAACAAGTTAAATGTAACTTGGGATGGTCATCACATGCTATCCTGTTCTTTTAACATCTTAAAGTATTAGCGAATATAACGCTCTCGATCCTCTAATGCCATTTTGTGCCAGGTTTTCATTATAAAAATCTAAACTTTCTAACAAATCAAGAACAGAATGACAACTTTGATAGCCTGAACGACCGACTCCTCTTTGAAAAACATCTCTGCTCTGGCTCAAAATAAAGCTTGACCACTTTGTTTTTGCCATAGATGGGCGTTCAGCTAACCATTCTTTCAACTCTGGTGCGTCTAAATCAGCAGGTATTGCATTTTCTGGGAAATGACATTGATTGAAGTATTTATTCACTGTAATTTGTTCTTTCACTGGCAAAATCGGTGCTGAGTTTACAGCCCTACAAGCAGAAACACAATAGTCTCTAATAACTTCTTTCATTTAGCCTTATCCTTAATTTAAAAACTTGTCCTTCAGCTCATTTCTAAATTACTGCTTATGTGGCAATTTTTGCCAGTTGCTTCATTACGCAAATAGACAGGTTCAATCTCCATCGCTTTGTTGTACTTACCTTGGGCAATGGCAATTTTAGCTAGCCCAGCCACATATTGCCGGTAGTGTAATTTCACTGACCACAAGCGGTCGTTTTTCTTCAGAAAATTGCGATATAAGCCTGCCAGCCCGTACCTACAACGGTAGGATTTTCCTCAACATAAATTGTTCAATCGCTTTTCAGGTGCGCAAACTTGTTCTGGTACAAGTTCTTGCCAGCCTTGTTCGGTTCGTTGATATTTCGCGAACAAACTTCATTCATTCTGGCATCAATTAAAAGCAATAACATTGGTAGCCCTTCTGTTTGATAAGCTTGCTCTGACTTCATTGCCATTAAATTGGAAATGCTAACACAGGTAATTCGGCCCCAAAGGCTAAACCTTATGCGACACCAATTCCAACACGAACGCCCGTAAAACTCCCAGGCCTGCGCCTGCAAAGGCTAAATAATCAACCTCTTGTAACGAAATATTTGCTTTTCACTAATAATTCATCAATCATCGGCAAAATGCGCTGAGTATGAGTACGTGGGCTAAGTTCGTCTAAATGCGTCACTTCACCTAAATGCGTTAACGCAACCATGAACAAGCTTCTGTTGCGGTATCTAGCGCGAGAATGGTTTGAGTCATATTTTTCCTATTGGTGCTACCACACCATAAAAATAAAAAGGCGGAACTTCCACCCTATTAAATCTAAATTACTCGGCATGTTTCTTACGACGTTCTGCTACAGCACTCAGCTAAGGCAAATAGCTTTGTTTTTCGTGTCTTCCCAACCAATGCACGCATCAGTAATACTTTGTCCGTAAACTAAATCTGCAAGTGTTTGACCTGCTTGCCAGATCTTGGCGACCTTCAACTAAGTGACTTTCGATCATCACACCAGAAATATAGTTCGGAACTGCTCAGTACCTGTGCGCAAACATCTGCGCAAACATCCATCTGGCGTTTAAATTGTTTTTGGCTATTTGCATGGCTGAAATCCACCATCACATGAGGTCGTCTGCCTGCTTTCGCAATACTTTCACAGACTGCTACAGATTCTGCATCATAATTCAGTACCATTATCGCCACTGTAAAATAATATGGCAGTCTGGGTTTCCTGCTGTGCGTTCAATCGCTGAATGGCCAAATTTCGTTACCGATATGATGTTGAGATTCTGCTGAGCAATTGCATCTAACGCAATTTTTCACCCCGCCGTTGGTACCATTTTTAAAGCCTACAGCACAAGATAACCCTGAAGTTAATTACGATGAACTTGTGATTCTGTTGTACGAGGGCACCCAATTGCGCCCCAACTCATAAAATCAGCCATATTGCGGCGTAATCATATCTAAGAATTCGCCTGCTGCTGGCACGGTTAAACGTTAATATCAGATAAACACTTTGCGGCCAATCCGTGTCTCATCATTTAAAGCATAGCTTTCATCTAAATGTGATCGTTGATCAACCTTTTGCCAACCCATGGTTCAGGGACGCGCGGCTTTCAAAATACACTCGCATCACGACTTCTGAGTTCTCACCAATTTCGGATTATCACGTATAGCTTTTTAATTTTTCGCATATTCTAACGCAGCTTTAGGGTCATGAATTGAACATGGCCCGACAATCCAACAAGCGATCGTCTGTCCCATGAATAATGATGAATTGCACGGCGTGTTTTTCTACAGTTTCCGCTGCAACCCCACTTGCCGGAAAGCGTTCTAATAGCGCTACTGGAGGCAAAAGTTCTTCAATTTTAGTAATCCGAAGATCATCGTTTTTATTTTATAAGACATTGTGTTTCCATTTATGTTTCTTTTTATATTGTGAATTATTCTATCTGAATATCTCGGCATCGCTCATCCTTAATTCGAAAGAATAAACGAAAGCGGTCGAATTTGCTATCTTTTGCAAAATTATGCGAAAACTCGACCGCTTTGCGAGAGTAACTATCTGCTAGCACTTCACGTTTGCCGTTCTACCTGGCTCAGAAATCATGCCTTGTGCTTCCATTTGGTCGATACTTTTTGCTGCGCGGTTGAAGCCTCAGCCAGCGGCGCTGAATACCGCTAATAGAAGTTACCCCTGCTTTCGATCACATATTCTGCCACTTCATCAAAGCGTGAATCTAACGGCATACCACTTGTATCGCCATTATTGGCAACCCTTCTTCTGCAGACTCAACAACACTATCAAGATAATTTGGTTTACCCTCGCACGCCAGTTATCTCGCCACGCGGATAACTCGTTATCATCCATAAAGGCACCATGTACACGCAAGATCCTGGGCTTCCCGAAGCAGAATAAAGCATATCTCCTCGTCCAAGTAGTGATTCTGCACGCCGCATCTAAAATCGTATGAGTCAATTTGCGTTGCAACAGTAAACGCACTCGGCTTGGAATGTTAGCCTTAATTACCCCAGTAATCACATCCGTCGAAGGACGTTGAGTTGCAAGAATTGGTGAATTCTTACAGCTCGCGCTTTTTGAGCAATGCAGTCAATATGTTCTTCAACTTTACCCGCACTCATCATCAAGTCAGCAAACTCATCTACAATTAAAACAATATAGCTAGTTTTTCCAACGCTGGTGGCATAGCATCCATACTATCACCTGGTCTCAAGCTGGGTTTGCAATCGGCATCCCATTTCAGTTGCTTGATCAATTTTCGCGTATAGCCCCTCATATTAGAACCTGTAAATAGCCGATTAACTGATAACGTCTTCCATCTCTTCTACTGCCCAACGCAAAAAGCATTCGCAGCTCATATCCGTCGACTGGTGTCAGCTGTGTGGAATATCATTATAAACAGATAACTCAAACCACTTTCGGATCAATCGCCGTAAAACGAACTTGCTCTGGAGTCAGTTTAAATAGCAAGCTTTAAAATCATGGTGTTTACGCTACCGATTTACCACCACCTGTTTGTCCAGCTCACCAATAAATGAGGCATTTTCGCCATATCAACAACAACGGGTTGACCACTAATATCTTTCCTCAGTGCCATTGGCAGTTTCTGCATCACTATGACGGAAAGCATCGCTATCTCAAACATCACGCAACCAAACAGTTTCACGAAAAAGCATTCAGCGCTTCCAACTCCATATAAGGTTTGCCGGGTACCACTTCGGTAATTCGGATCGCTTTTAAACATTAACTCACGCGCCAAATCACTCGCAAGTGAAGTCACTTTTGCCGCTTTTACCCTGCTGCGGGTTTAATTTCATAGCGGGTAACGACTGGCCCCACCAATCATCTTCTCACCGCTTTACACCATAATTGGCTAACGCTGTTTCAACACGGTGTGAAGTAGAAAGATTTCTTCTCTGTAACCTGACTACTACTGACGGATGTCTCATCTAATAAATCTAACGTTGGTAACGGTGTAGTTTGGTTTTTCTGTTACCTCATTACGCTGTAATAAAGGGGTGAATTAACGTCTCGCCATATCCTTTAGGATAATCTACTGATGCTGCTTTGTTTGGTTGAACCGCTGGTTTAAGCTTCCGCTGTGGTTGCAGCAGAAGGTGAGAAAAACAGGCGCTTTCTCACTATTATTTTGCCAAATTTGTTCAAAGGTATCATCTCAGCCCTTGAGCTTTAGCACGCCTCAGCAACCTCAGCCATCTACGTTTTTCAGCCTCTTCAAAAAGCCCTTGCGCGTTCGGCTTCAAAATCATTCCTTCGGTTTCAGGTTGAATTGCCACTTTTCAAATGGCTTCATGCGCACCACAGGTCGTGAAGAGAGCGGGCTGCTTTCTTGAATAAATGCTGGTGCTTTTACTTCTCGATCAATCAATGAAATACTCATTTCATGTGAAGGTTCTGCTCTACTTCCGCTTCAAAAGTTTCTGATAGCCGGTGTTTCTGATACTTCATCTTGTTCAGCGTAATTTGCTAATTTCACTGTTGGTAATGAAACATCAAAGGTTCATAAACTTCATCCGCTTGCGATAAAGTTGGAGCGTCTTCCATTGTCAGCAAACTGTCTGGTGTAAAACCCGTACATTTACTTTCGGTAATTCAACTTCACATTCCACTTTAAACATTGCGGGATCAGTTAAGTTCGTCATTATATGTTCGCTATGTAATGGAGTCTTGCTCAGCATTCACAGTTTGCGGCTGAGTTGACGATAATCCAGTAATATTGGGACGTCTAAATACAGAAACATCGGTTAATGCTGGTGAGCTTGATAGATCAGGAATTTCATCCCTCAGCTTGTTCAGTAGACAGCGATGGCATTGAAGTAAAAAGGAGTATCAGTTTCTGCTAGATGACTCTCATTATTTTTCTGTTACTTCAGCCTTTGTTATTTTCGGCGCATCTTTTTACCGTTAACCACTCATAAAATGAGGTAAGCAATGGGATCACCGTTTGTCCTGAACAGAAATAAAAGCTCACTGCAGTACACACCATTGCCAATAATAGTGCTGCAACTGCCCTAAGCGATTCACCTAAATAAGTCTGCCACATCCCTCCAATAAAGCCTCCTGCAAGGTAATAAGATGAATGAGAAAGCAATACGCTCATCAATCCACTTAACCTGACCATAAAGAGTAAAAACTCATGAAATAGAGCGTGACTTTTTATAGGTTAATTGACTCCTAAGCGCAACACTCAATAAATAGAGCGAAACGCAGTTAGTGAAAAAGACTAACCATGCCACTCTTCCCAAAAGGCATAAAGCAGATCAATCCACCATGCACCAAAAGCGCCGGTTTTATTCAGTGTGGTATTTTCAGTTACCGTACTTGCAAACTGACCATTGCCATTATCTAACGGGCTATAACTTGCCCAAGCACAATTAAATAAATGCGCGAAGATCCCGCTTATAATAAGCATCAGATCAATGAATTTTTGCTTTCTGTTTGATGATTTAATCACAATCCTTCCTTATCTTAACAGGAGATAATTTGTGTTGTTTGACCTCTTCCATGACGACATACGTGCGCGTGTCATTCACACCCGGCAAACGTAATAAAGTGGTACCCAGTAATTTACGATAAGCGCATATCTGCTACACGAGTTTTCAGTAACAATCAAAAATCCCTGAAACTAAATGACATTCTTGAATTCATCTAATTGCTGAACAGCATTGTTAAATTCTTCAAACACATCTAGACGCCCTCTGACTAAGGTAATTTCAACAATCACCAAAAAGTGGCGCTTTAGTAATTCTGGGTTTAGCAAAGGCGATAACCCATAATAACATTTTGTTTTTTCTAAACGTTTAACCTGCTCTAAACAAGGTGTAAGGCGATAACCCAACACGTTTAGAAAGCTCAATGTTAGAAATTTTTCCGTTACGTTGTAGTTCATTTAAAATTTTTAAAGTCAATTGCATCAAGTGCTTTTTGGCAGTTTTTATTTTCCATTTTTGCCTTTTTAGAATAATGTTCTAATGAATTCTATCTTTTTAACCATATAAATAAAGTTCTAAGCCAATACTTCTGCAATCAACTGACCAAAGTTAGCCCGCCAGCCTTGCATAAGTTCCGGTAAATGAGTTTCGTGGGCGCCCTGACGATGCCATTTAAATAATTGATTAAGTTGTCGTTTGCTAGCAAAGCAACTCTACAGGCAGATCAAGCGGTCGAATTTCTGCTAATTTTTGCTGCATCGCTTTTTAAATTTTGTTTGTAAACCAACTTCATCAAATAAACGGGTAATTTTTCAGGATAATTCTCTTGAGGAACCGCTTGTCCTTGCTCTACTAACCAAAGCAATTTTGCCATGAATACGGACTTCATTCGGATGCATAAAGTTCAGTAGCTCAGAAGTATGCTTAGGCTGAGTTTTAGCGATTTCAACAAACTCTGCTCTTTCACCACAAAATTTAGTGCTAAATCACGTTTTTGCGCTTCTTCTAGGCGCCATTTTGCCAATACTTGTAGAACTGCTAATTGTTGAGGCGTTAACTGCCAGGCTTGGCTGATATCGATATAGGCTTTATTTGGATTAACTGTTTTCTGACGTTTCTGCAATAATTGTTCGCACTCTTCTCTTACCGCAGGCATCCAACGATTTTTCTTTGCATAGCCTCTTGCATTTTTGATAAATGGGTAAGAGATACCAAACGTCTGCAGCCGCATAATCAAGTTGGACTTCGCTTAATGGGCGTGCTAGCCAATCCGTACAGGGATGCTCCTTTATCTAACTCAATCTCAAGATAATGTGCCACTAACTTAGTAAATCCAATAGAGGCTCCCAGCCCTAAAAATCCTGCCATAATTTGAGTGTCTATCATTGGCGTTGGCAGTTGCTGAAAGCGATGTTGAAACACCTCTAGATCTTCGCTACAAGCATGCAGCACTTTAGTCACCTGTTCATCGGCTAACAAATGGCAAAATGCTGAAACATCTTGGATTTTTGCGGGTCAATTAAACAACAGTTTGCCCATCAAATAACTGAATCAAGCCTAGTTGCGGGTAAAAAGGGTACGAATGCGAATAAACTCAGTATCTAATGCGACTGCTGTCGAGCAGCTTCACAAACTTCACGTAATTTTTCATCGGAATCAACCCAAAGATAAGGTATAGCCATTACTTTCTCACTAATTTTTATGTTTTGAAATAAATAATGTGATGCAGATCACAATCTAAGTATAAACTCATTGAATCCTTTAGCCACTCTGGAGCAAAAATGCTCAAAGGACTGGAGTGATTTTTTTGAGTAAGGATAAAGGGATGTTATGATGTCTGAAAACCGCCTGCAACATCTTGGCAAAATTTATCATCTGGTTGAACAATTCGAACTCATCTTCGAACAGATCTCATGAAGCTTTCTGGTTTTGCGCCAGCCTCAATTACAAATCTCACTAAGTCGTTAATTGATCAGCAATTTATTCTTGAACGCACTGTTCAAAAATCATACGACACGAGGGCGCCCAGCAGTTGGACTTGCTATCTCACCTTTTTATTGGCAACTTCTTTTCCATTATTGTTTCTAACAAGGTAGAAATTTCACTCTCAGAATTAAATGGAACCACAATTTATTCACAAAAATTATACCGTTTCTGCCGAAGATTATCCTGCCCTAGATGAAAAATTTCTTTAGCTTTTTGCAAAATTTTGAGCAAAAACGACCGCTTGTCGATGACGTTTATTGGCAGTTTCCGTTAGTGTGATCGGTCGCATCAATGCCAAAAAAACAGACATTGTCCAATTAGGTAATTCAGCCTTGCAATGCGCAATTGTTAATGCGCTAAAAGGACAGTTTACCCAACCCATTCTACTCAATGAGCACTTCCAACTTTGGCTACTTACTGAATCAAAACTCGGCAGATTGATTAGCCATCAGAATGTGCTTTTTACAACATAGAACACGCTAAGACTTGGCGTGATGGTTAATGGCAGCTTGTTACATAAAAATGTAGATATGAACATCAATCACTTATTAACCCCTTCTTTTGGGTGCCAATGAGTGATGAAGTCGCAGCCTACATGCAAAAAACGCATCCACAAGCACAACGCTATCAAATCGCAGATCAACTCACTTTCCCAGCACTAGCCTATTTAATAGACCGCTATTTACCAAATACGCTCACGCAAATTGAGGAAAAAATTACATTCTTATGCCAACAGATTGAACAAGCGAATCCAGCGGCATTGGCCATCTTAGAGCATGTCACTAGCCATTTAGCACATCTGTTAATGAACCTGCTCAGCATTTTCTCTAGTGAAAAAATTATGCTGAATTCCCCTCTACTTCCTGTTAAAGACATGCTATTTGAACAACTTACCCAAAAATTAGCTGATTATGGTATTAGGCTTTCACCATTAAATTTAGTAACCAGTTTATTAGAATGGGATAGTCCTTTTATTGCCTGTAGTGCGATTAAACAGGGAATTTATGAAGGAAATTTGATCAAGGACAGGATCTCTCTTTAAAAAATCCGCTAGACTAGCGTAGCTTTGAACAAAAAAAGGACAAATTATGCCTGCGCTATTCATCACAGGCACCGATACCGATGTTGGAAAAACCATCGTTTCCCGTGCCTTATTGCAAGTTTTACAACAACAGCAATATAAAATCGTGCCTTATAAACCCATCGCTTGTGGTGGAGATGACGAACTCCCGACCGATCCTATTTATAATGATTATGCTAGCGAAGATAACTCTGACGTGCTAATACTACTCAATAGCTGCACACAGCCTGTGTCATATCAAGAAATCAATAGTTATACCTTCAAACATTCAAGCACGCCTGTGTTTGCTGCATTGGATGCGGTTCGTCGCATTCAAGTTGAAAAATTAGATAGTGATCTCGCACGCTTAAAAGAGAATTATCAAAATGTTTTTGCTGAAGGCACTTATGGCTGATTAACACCAATCAAAAAAACAGTTTAGTTTTGTTGATTGGGTAGAAAAATCAAATGCCGGTTGTATTAGTAGTTGGAATAAAAGAAGGTTATGTAAACCATGCTTTTGCTTACTGCAGAAGCGATAAAAGCGCGCGGGGTACCATTGCTAGGTTGGGTTGCAAATCGTATCAATCCTGGGTTACGTCATTATACGAAATTAGTCGAATTACTTGCCAAACAAATTGATGCACCATTGCTTGGACAAATTCCTATATCGGCCACCCAGAAAACAGAGATTTGACACAATATATCGAAAAACCCCAACACCGATATTAGACTATTTCAAAGCCTAAAAAGCCCCTAATCAGGGGCTACTCGGAAAGCAAATTTATAAATAGGTTGTTAAAACAACACTTATATTTGTTAGGCTTAGAGTACGAAAGTTTCACACAATTTTTCAAACTTATTTTTGATTCCAAGAAACTCTTTTCGATTTTGTGATCTGCTTCAAACTTTATCCAAACAATATAAAAATTATAATCGGCGTGCTTGCCAGAACGTTTTAGTCCAATATGGAGAATCCATATCAGAATAAATCACCCCTGCCTTATGGTTGAAGCATGTAAAAACTGTCCATTTTTAACATAGACCCCTCATGCTTACCATTTGGGCCTCTTCTGTATTAAAGAAGACTAAATCGTCCCGTTCTTAATTCGCTTTTACTAATTTTCGTTCCTTCTTTGCTTGATCAACCGTCATTCTCGGCAAATCAATGCCAAATAGATCTCTGAGAAATTTGCATAAATCCAGAACAATCTACGCCACTCTTTGAATTTCCACCAATGCGGTAACGAGTACCTTGCCATTCTTGCTGATGTTCACTTAAATTGGCAATTACCATAATTTGATCATCTAAATTTGAGATCACACGATTGGTTTTTAAAGATACCGGCTTTAACTTTAATAGGCTCTTTCACGTTTTGATCACTGTTTGATGAACAAGCGGTCAAAATTACTGAAAAAGTTGCTAATGCCAATACTTTCAAGGATGAACGATAATTCATAACATACCCTCTTAGTCATTCTTCCGTATTGCTACGGAAGAATCTACTTAATCTTTTTGCTTTAAATGCACTGACCTGTTCTCGCATTTTAGGGCTCGCTTTAAAAGTGACAACACGGCGCTAGAAACGAAAACTTCTTCACCAGTTTTAGGATTCCTCCCAGGGCGTGCTTTTTCTCACGCAGTTGGAAATTACCAAAACCAGATAATTTCACCTCTTTACCAGAGGCTAATGCGTTACAGGGATTTCATTGAAAAATTGTTCGACAAAGTCTTTTGCTTGCACTTTATCAAAGCCTTTTTGCCACTAATGCTTCCGCTAATTCCACTTTTTGTTAATGCCATAAAATATCCTTTTTCGGGTCAACCCATTTATTAATCACGAAGCACTGCATTACAGCACTCTGCTAGCGCAGATAATACTGCTTGCATCACCGCATTAATTTCGTCTTCTTCTAACGTTTTTCCGCATCTTGAATAGTTAAACTAATAGCTAAACTTTTCTTACCTTCAGCAAGATTTGCACCTTGATAAACATCGAATAAGTTAACCGCAATAAGTTTTTCACCACCAGCTTGACGGACACATTTAATACATCGCCTGCAGCAACGTTGTTATCTACCACAACCGCAATATCACGGTTATTGGCAGGGAATTTAGAAAGTCTCTTCGCTGCAGGGATAGGACGTTCTGAAATAGCTTGCGCTAAAATTTCAAATACAACCGGTTTACCTTTAATTCCTACTTTTTGTACGATGCTTGGGTGCACAGTGCCGATAAATCCAATTTCTTGACCATCTAACATAATTGCCGCGGATTGTCCCGGATGCAATGCAGGGAAGCTTTTCGCCACAAATTGTAAATCATGACGTACGGATGTTAATGACAGAATACGCTCTAAATCCCCTTTTAAGTCAAAGAAATCAACTGCTTCTGCTTTGCTTTCCCAATAGGTTGAACGTTTATCACCTACAATCGCGGCTGCAAACACAGGCTCTTGACGCACACCTGATTCAGCATTGGCATCAGGAATAAAACGTAATCCCGTTTCAAAAATACGGACACGAGGTTGTTGACGGTTTTGGTTATAAACGATGGTTTCAATAATCCTGTTAATAATGAAACGCGCATTGCAGACATTTCACTAGAAATCGGGTTAGGTAAAACTAACGCTTCCTGTTCTGGATGTAATAACTGTTGGATTTTCGGATCTACAAAGCTATAAGTAATGACTTCTTGATAATCGCTATCCACTAATGCTGTACGCACACGGATTGCTTCCAATAATTTTTCAGGCATTCCTTTCATTTCAAGGTGTGCTAATGGCGAATGATTTGGAATGCTGTTATAACCGTAAATACGCGCAACTTCTTCAATTAAATCTTCTTCAATTTCAATATCAAACGCCAACTTGGTGCAACTGCTGTCCAAGTGTCATTTTCAAAAACGAGACATTTAAGCCTAAAGCGAGTAAGAATATCTGTTACAACATGATCTTCAATGTGATGACCAATTACCGCATCTAATTTAGCTCTTCTAAGCGTGACGTTATTACGTTTTGGCAAATGCGCCTCGCTCACTGCCTCAACAATTTCACCCGCTTCACCACCGCAAATTTCTAGTAATAATGCAGTTGCACGTTCCATTGCACGACGAGTTAATTGAGGATTCACACCACGTTCAAAAACGATGTCGAAGCATCTGTATGTAAGCCTATATTGACGAGCACGACCTGTAATCGCTAATGGCGCAAAAAGAATGCGGCTTCTAATACAACATCTTTTGGTTTCTTGGCTCACACCACTTGCTTGCCACCAAAGATACCTGCCATCGCTAATGCACCTTTATCATCTGCACAACTAATGTATTTGGTTGTAATTTAGCTGTTGTACCGTCAATAATACTCATTCTTCGTCCGCTTTTGCCATACGAACTTGGATTGCGCCATCAACTTTAGCGGCATCAAAAAGCGTGCATCAGTTGACCCTAACTCCAAGCTCAAGTTAGTAATATCTACGATTGGATCAATAGAACGAATACCACAACGACGTAATTTTCTTGCAACCATAAAGGAGATGCTGCTTTCACGTTTACATTTTTCACTACGCGCGCTAAATAGCGAGGGCAAGCTTCTGGTGCTTCTAATTTCACCGCCACTTTATCTGTAATAGTTGCTGCTACAGTTTGAACCTCAGGCGCAACAACTTCTGCACGGTTAATCACCCCCACTTCACGAGCAATACCGGCAGTAGCTTAAACAATCTGCACGGTTTGAGGTTAAACTAATTTCAATTGCAACATCATCTAAATTCAGATATTCACGAAAATCTTTACCAATAGGCGCATCTGCGGGTAATTCAATAATACCACTATGATCTTCTCCAGATGCCTAGTTCAGAAAATGAACAAAGCATCCCTTCTGACGGCTGACCACGTAATTTAGTTTTCTTAATTTTGAAATCGCTCTGGTAAAACTGCGCCTTCAGTCGCACAAGCCACTTTTAAACCTTGGCGACAATTTGGTGCACCACATACGATATCTAATAAACGATCTCTGCCTACGTTAACTTTGGTTACACGTAATTTGTCTGCATCTGGGTGCGGCGCACATTCCACCACTTCACCTACAACCACACCAGTAAATGCGCCTGCAACAGGTTCTACGCCATCCACTTCTAGACCTAGCATAGTAATTTGGTCGCATACACTGCTCCGTGGAAATTGCAGGATTTACCCACTCACGCAGCCAAGATTCATTAAATTTCATTTTATATCCTTTCCAATTTTGTAAAATTCTTGCGAATTTAACCGCTTGTACACTATTTTGCATCGTTATCACATCTCCCCTAATCCCTCTTTGAAAAAGAGGACTGGGGAGATTTTGATAAAGCAAATTATTTAAACTGTTTTAAGAAACGTAAGTCATTTTTCGAAGAATGAACGTAAATCAGTTACGTTATAGCGCAACATAGTTAAACGTTCAACGCCCATTCCTACCGCGAAACCGCTGTATTCTTCAGGATCAATACCAACATTGCGCAATACATTCGGATGCACCATGCCACAGCCTAATACTTCTAACCATTTACCGTTAGAACGCATAACATCTACCTCAGCAGAAGGTTCTGTGAATGGGAAGAAATGAAGGACGGAAACGCACTGTAAGTCTTCTTCAAAAATGCTTTTAAGAAATCATGAATCAAGCCTTTTAATTCAGTAAAGTTAGCTTTTTTATCTACATAAAGCAGCTCAATTTGATGGAACATTGGCGTATGCGTTTGATCGTAGTCGTTACGATACACACGACCCGGCGCTACAATACGTAAAGGCGGTTGAACTTTCTCCATCGTACGAATTTGCACCCGAAGTTTGAGTACGCAATAAACGCTGAGCATCAAACCAGAAAGTATCATGATCTGCACGTGCTGGGTGATGAGCGGAATATTTAACGCATCAAAGTTATAATAATCTGTTTCAATTTTCAGGGCCGTTTGCAACAGTAAATCCTAATTCAGAAAAGAATTTCACCACGTTCAATCGTAATCAGAAACTGGGTGCAATCCACTAATTCTGTTTTACGACCTGGTAAAGAAAACATCAATACGCTCATTCGCTAATTTTGCATTTAACTCTGCTGATTCTAATGCTTCTTTTTCGCATTTAATGCATTTTGTGCAATTTGTTTAGCGTCATGATTTTTGTCCTACTGCTGGGCGCTCTTCTGCTGTGCACATCACGCAGCCCTGCATTAACGCAGTAAAATGCCCTTTCTACAAAATATTCTACTTTTACTGCCTCTAATGCCGCCAAAATCTCCTGCTGCATTTACTGCCTCAACAGCCTGTGCGACTAAACTTTCTAAGTTTTGCATTCTATCCTCTAAATTTATCGATGAAAAATTGTTGAAATAATAATACTTTGAAGGCAGAAAGTAAACGTAAAGATAGGCTAAGACGTTGATTTCTCTTCTTAAATCAAGGCTCACATGCGGTCTTATTTCTTAAAATTTTTGCAAATTTTGACTTAGGTGTATGATCTCGTTCATTGATATTTCATTTGTGAGGAAATTATGTCAATCGAGAAACAACAAGTTTTAGATGCTTTTCATTTTCGTAGTGCTTGTCGATATTACGAGCAAATAAAAATTAGCCGTGAAGATATGGAATATATCTTAGAGTTAGGGCGACTTTCGCTCAAGTTCTGTGGGTTCTGAACCTTGGCAATTTTTAGTGCTGCAAAAATGAAGCACTTCGTGATTGCACCTGTAACTTGGGGGAATCAAGCATCCAATGAATGAAATGAGTCATTTAGTGGTACTTTTAGCCAAGAAAAATGCGCGTTATGATAGTGCTTTTTCGTAATTCACTTGAACGTCGTGGTTTAACACCGGAGCAAATTGAAGCAACTTTAAGTCGCTGCAAAACTTTCCAAACCGAAGATATTCAAAATCACTGATAGTGAAAGAACCTTATTTGATTGGTGCAGCAAAGCAAACCTATATCGCACTAGCGAATACTGATGACTGTGCAGCAATGATTGGAATCGATTCTTGTCAATTGAAGGTTTTCATTATGAATTCGTCAATCGTATTTAAAGCGAAGCTAGGTTTATTTGATGCCAATGAATGGGGCGTTTCTTGTATGGTAACTTTCGGTTATCGTTCGAAAGAAATTAAGAAGAAATATCGCAAACCAGCTGATGAAGTGATTAAGTGGATTGAGTAAACGTAATAAAGACCGCCTACAAGCGGTCTTATTTTTAATTAACATGCAATTTCATCTTCGATCATTTTGCACATCAACTATTTGATATTGCTTCGGCTTCGCAAAGCAGGCGAATATCGTCTAACTGCTTTGATATGATTTAAGAGATCTTTGTTATCATCATCTAGCGAGCTTTATCAATGCCTTTTGGGTCATCAATAAAGTTGCACGGGCAAAGATATGCCCGTAAATCAAGTTCATATTCCATTATAGTTTGCGACGTGCTGCCATAATTTTGCCCATTTCAGATAAAGTTTCTGAATCTAAGCATTCTCTGCCCATTTCAAATAATGGTTCTTCAATCGCACATGGAACGTCATAGCCTGCAATAAACTGTTGAATTAACGTTTCATCAATTTGATCTTGCGCCTACTAATAACCCTTCTAATGCTTGTACTAATAATGCCCAGTTATGATGCAATGTATGATGTTGTTTTTCTAGCTCATCAATCGCTGTTTATGCTTCTGGCTTTTTACTTGCTAAAATAGGGAAAAAATCCTGTTCTTCATCTTCATGATGAAGTGGTGCTGAGCGATTAAAAATAATTTTAGAATTTGCTGAATATCATTTTCACCGCTTTGATTCACGCCATTTTCTGCACTAAATATGCAGGCAAAATTTGTAACTGTTTGCAAAAAGCGCTTTTACTTTGCTATGACAAGCATAAAGCATTTCAATGGGTTCTGCCCAAGTTGCAAATTGTTGAGGTTGAAGCTGTTGCATAGTTTCTCCTTTGAGAAAATAGGCGCACTGAATGCGCCTAATTTTCTGTTATGCTTTTTGCATTGGTGGCACTTCTTTACCAATTTTGGCATAGAATTCACAACAAAGTCATCAAAAACGATCTTCTTCGATCGTCGGCGAATTTGTGCCATTAAACGTTGATAATAACGTAAGTTGTGCAGATAGTATTGAGTCTTGCACCTAAAAATTTCACCACATTTATCTAAATGATATAAATAAGCTTTTTGGTGTAATTTTTACACGTATAACAATCACACTCCTGGATCTAATGTACTGGTGTCATTTTATACTATCGCGTCGGATTTTCACCACCATCGCTAACAAATAAATGACCGTTACGCGCATTACGCGTCGGCATTACACAGTCAAACATATCAATACCACGGCGCACACCTTCAACTAAATCTTCTGGTTTGCCCACCCCCATTAAGTAACGGGGTTTATCTTGTGGCACAACGGCGTAGTAAATTCTAAAATGCGGTGCATTTCTTCTTTCAGTTCGCCTACGGCTACAGCCTCAACCGCATAGCCATCAAAACCAATACTGACTAGCCTTCTACTGAAACTTTACGTAATTCTTCAAAGGTTCCGCCTTGAGACAATGCCAAAATAATGCTCTTGGTTTTCCAATTCATCAAAGCGATCACGGCTACGTTTTGCCCAACGAGTGACATTTCATCGATTTTTTCGCATAATCAAAAGTCGCCGGATATGGTGTACATTCATCGAAAATCATTACGATATCAGAACCTAAATCGTATTGAATTTCCATAGATTTCTCTGGCGAAAGGAAGATCTTCTCACCACTGATTGGATTTTTGGAACGTCCGCCTTCTTCTTTAATTTTTGCGTAATTTACCCAAACTGAATACTTGGGGAAGCCACCACTATCGGTTAAAAATCGGGCCATGCCATTGCATAAAATCGTGCAAGTCGCCGTGCATTTTCATCACTTCTTGCCCTGGTCTAAGCCACAAATGGAAGGTGTTGCCTAATAAAATTTGAGCACCTGTTGCTGCTACCTCTTCAGGTGTCATTCTTCTAACGGTGCCGTAAGTTCCCACAGGCATAAATGCGGGGTTTCTACTACATATTCGCCCTTTGGACGAGAAAAATTAACGACCACGGCGCGCATTGCCATTGGTTTTCTTAGTTCGTACTTCACAAAATCCTCTTATAGATAAACAGTCTATATCAAGGCGGTCAAATTCCGCCAAAAATGTTGCAATGTTGCAAAATCAGCAATGCATTAGAAGTTAATACCAGAACCAGGCCTACACCGACGCCAACGCCATTAGAGCCGCCACCAGCACTCAATACCACCGCCGAAAGAACAGGCTGAAAACGCTCAGCATCACAACTAATGCTAATAAGATCATTTATTATTTTCCTTTTCACAGAACTAAATTGCTATATTAGCTATCAAAAAGCACAACATTTTACAGATGATTGAACACCAACTGAAAGAGGCTTTCATGAAACTTTTACATAAATTGACCGCCGTCTCATTAACGGTAGGTTTTTGCCTCAATGGTTTTTGCCAGTCCATTAAGCATTAGTGAACAAGAAATTAACCATTATTTGCATAATCACCTAGCAGAAAAAGTGCCATTACAAAATAACGTTGGCGTGCCGGGTTTATTTGAACTTGACTATAATTTCACGATCTGATTACTCGCATTGGGCGAACTGATGAAAAGAAAGGGAAAACGTCAAGGCATTGTAGACGGCATTTTAACGGCTAAAGGCAAAAAACATAATGCGCAGGTTAAACTAAATTTAGATACCAAACCTTATTATGATGCCGAAAAAGGCGCATTGTTTTTACAAGATGTTCGTTTGTTAAGTTGGTCTGCTAGCGCCGGAAAATATCAGGAAAAATTAGCGATGTTTATGCCTGTGTTAATGGATGGATTAACGGAAGTGCTAAACAGCACGCCAGTTTACACGCTGGATGAAACGAAAAGTAAAGAAGCGTTAGTGAAAAAATTTGGAAAAGCAATCATCGTGGAAAAAGGCGAATTACGACTAGAAACATCTGTGTTTTAAGCCTCTTTTCCATTCTTTTACAAGCTTTTACAAGCGGTGGAATTTGACAATCTTTTTGCAAATACCACTGTTCTTATTCCAACGAATATAACATGGAGATATTATGTTAGATATTGCACAACTGTTCGCCAATAATCACGCTTGGGCAACCAAGATGAAAGATGAACAGTCAAATTATTTTAAAGAACTTGCTGAACACCAAAAACCAACCTACCTTTGGATTGGTTGTTCAGATAGCCGTGTTCCCGCAGAAAAACTGACTGGATTAGGCCCAGGTGAACTATTTGTTCACCGTAACGTAGCCAATCTTGTGATCCATACTGATCTTAACTGTTTGTCTGTTGTTCAATATGCGGTGGACGTGTTAGACATTAAAGCACATCATCATCTGTGGCTACACTAATTGCGGCGGCATTAAAAGCCGCAATGGGAACTGTTGAAGATTATGGGCTTATCAGTAACTGGTTATTACATATTCGCGATCTTTGGTTTCAGCACAGCCATTTTACTCGGCAGACTTTTTCGAACAACGCTGATATGTTGACCCGCTTAAACATTTGGCAGAACAAGTATATAATCTAGTCGCTCATCGATTGTTAAAGCAGCTTGGGAGCGTGGAAAAATCACTCTCATTCATGGATGGGTTTATGATGCGCAAGATGGTTTCTTAAACGATCAGGGCGTACGCAACCAGCCGTGAAACATTAGAAATTACTTATCGTAATGCAATTTGCACAACAACAGAAATCGATGCGCTTGTTGAACAAAATGCACAAGAAAAGCAGAATTAGTGGAAGCTGAACGCATTACTCAAGGATTAGAAAACTTTTTGTTGATTAACTTCAACCAAATCCTGAGCTTTTTCTTTATAAAAAGTGATTCAAATCACACTTTTATATTTTATCTCTCTCCTTAAAAATTTAAATTCTGTTCATTTTATAAAAATCCCAATAATTTATCTAAAAACGGCATTCTTACTCATTTTAATTTTATTTAATTCTGATTTTTCTATTTATTTGAAATTAAATATTGAAAAACACCATTTTAGGTATCTAGACAATCTTTTATGCAGAATGCATTCACCAACACTGCTAATTCAAAAGCAGGATTATCAAACACAACATCTCAGGAGTATTCAATGAAAACTCTGGTGCAGAAATGGTCGCACAGTCGCTTAAAGACGAAGATGTAGAATACGTTTTCGGCTATCCAGGCTTGGTGCAGTATTAGATATCTATGATGCGATTCATACGCTAGATAACATTAACCACGTTTTAGTTCGCCATGAACAAGCCGCCATCCATATGGCTGATGGCTATGCCCGTTCAACTGGTAAAGTTGGTTGCGCATTAGTGACATCTGGCCCTGGTGCAACCAATGCGATTACTGATATTGCTACTGGCTTATCGGACTCCATCCATTAGTTATTTTAACAGGACAAGTACCTTCAAATTTAATTGGTACAGATGCTTTCCAAGAGTGTGTGATATGTTAGGTATTTCTCGTCCTGTGGTAAAACACAGCTTTATGATTAAAGATCCGCAAGAGATTCCAAACATCATCAAAAAAGCATTCTATATTGCTTCAACCGGACGCCCTGGTCCTGTGTTAATTGATATTCCAAAAGATATGGTTAACCCAGCGAATAAATTCACTTACGAATATCCTAAGTCAATTTCCCTTCGCTCTTACAACCCAGCAGTTCAAGGGCATAAGGTCAAATTAAAAAGCGATAGCGTTAGTTGGTTGAAGAAACCGGTGCTTTTACGTTGGTGGTGGTAATTTTCTGCAAATTGCTGCAGAATTAACTGATTTTATGAAAAACTCAATTTACCGAGTAACAGTTCATTGATGGGCTTAGGTGCATTCCCAGCTTCTGACAACCAATTCTTAGGTATGCTTGGCATGCATGGTACTTATGGAAGGAATAATGCAATGCATGAAAGTGATTTAATTTTAGGTGGCGTACGTTTCGATGATCGTGACAACAAATAATTTAAGCAAAACTGCCCCTAATGCAAAAGTTATCACGTTGATATTGACCCGCATCAATTTCTAAAACCGTGCCAGCTTATATTCCGATTGTAGGTTCTGCTAAAATGTATTAGATGAACTTCTTTTCTCTTTTTAGAGGATGAAAATCTTGCAAAAGCCAAGCAGATTTGACCGCTTGGTGGGAACAAATTAAAGAATGGAAAGCGAAAGAGTGTTTAAAGCTTCGAGAAAAAGCGATAGCGGATCAAAACCACGAAGCGGTTGTGCGCTTAATTCATCAGCTAACAAAAGGCGATGCTTATATCGTATCTGATGTAGGCAACATCAAATGTTTGCGGCACTCACACTGCGGTTTTGATAAACCTCGTCGTTGGATTAACTCCGGGTGGTGCCGGCACAATGGGCTGGTTTACCCGCTGCTATTGGAACAAGATTGCTCACCGGATGCAACTGTAGTTTGTATTACGGGAGATGGTTCAATTCAAATGAACATCCAAGAGCTTTCAACGGTTAAACAATACGATACTCCAGTTGTGATTGTTAGCCTTAACAACCGCTTCTTAGGCATGGCAAAACAGTGGCAAGATTTAATCTATTCTGTACGCCATTCGCAAGTTTATATGAACTCGTTACCAGATTTCGTGAAACTTGCTGAAGCTTATGGCCACGTTGGCATTACCATTGACCACCCAAGTGAGCTGAAGAAAAATTAACTCAAGCTTTGCCATTAAAGATAAATTAGTGTTTGTTGATGTAAAAGTGGATGAAACTGAACACGTTTATCCAATCGCAAGTACGTGGCAGAGCTAATGAAATGATTTTAACTAAACCGGAGAAAAAGATGCGTAGAACACTCATCCGTATTACTTGAAAACAGAATCTGGGGCATTATCGCGCGTCGTCGGGCTTTTTCTGCAACGCGCATTTAACATCGAAAAGCCTAACCGTAGCACTGACAGATGACCCAACGCTTTCACGAATGACTATGTAGCAAAAGGCGATGAAGGAATTTTTAGAGCAAATTGAAAAACAACTGCATAAGTTAATTGATGTATTTTAAAGTCAGCAATTTAAGCCAAACGTAGCATGTTGAGCGTGAAATCATGTTAATAAAAGTTCGCAGGCAACTGGCTCTTCGCGATGAATTGAAACGGATGGTGGATATTTTCCGTGGACAGATCGTGATATCACGCCGAGCTATACGCGATTCAGCTTTCTGGCTCGAGTGAAAGAAATTAAATGCTTTCATTGAAACTGTTAAGCAAGAAACTTCGTAGAAGAGATCGTGAGATCTGGCGTTATTAGCCTTTCTCGTGGAGAAAAACATTTTGTAATCTTCGTTAAAATAGACCGCTTGCTGTAACAAGCGGTCTATTTTTATCCATAAAATGTTTCTGAACTCCCCATGATTCTCGATGGGACCTATCGAATCATTCTAGCGATTGACAAAAATGATATGATAATTATTTGCATTATCTCTTTTAAATATATTAGAATGAGACAATTTGTATTTTCAGAAAATGGGCGATTTGCCCGATAACATAAAGCGAGTTTTCATGAAAATTAAGCACTTCAAATTGCAGCACTAACTGGCTTAATGGCGTTTGCAGGATTCGCTTCTGCAGATATTACTGTTTACAACGGACAGCACAAAGAAGGTTCTCAGCTGTTGCTGATGCATTTTACAAAAAGCAACGGGCATTAAAGTGACCTTAAACAGTGAAAAGCGATCAACTTGCTGGTCAATTAAAGAAGAGGGTGATAAAACCCTGCTGACGTATTCTCTTCTGAACAAACCTCGCCTTTGCAGCGTTATCTGATGCTGGTCTTTTAGAGCCACTTTCAGATGCAACAATCAAACAAACTGCACATAATGGCGTGCCTGTTGCACCTAAAAAGACTGGGTCGCATTAAGCGGTCGTTCTCGTGTTGTGGTTTACGATCACACCAAATTATCTGAAAAAGACATGGAAAAATCCGTGTTAGATTATGCAACACCAAATGGAAAGATAAAAGTGGTTTACGTTCCAACTTCAGGCGCATTCTTAGAGCAAGTTGTTGCGATTACCAAATTAAAAAGGTAAAGATGCCGCTCTTAAATGGTTAAAAGGCTTAAAAAGAAAAACGGTAAACTTTATGCAGAAAAACAGCGTTGCTCTTCAAGCGGTTGAAAATGGTGAAGTACCAGCAGCGTTAATCAACAACTATTACTGGTATTCACTTGCAAAAAGAAAAAGGTGCTGATAACCTCAAAACACGTCTTTACTCATTCGTCATCAAGATCCGAGTGCATTAGTGACCCTAGTTCTGGTGCGGCAGTTAAAGGTTCTAAAAATAAAGAAGAAGCGAAAATTCGTTGATTTTCTTTAGGCAGTAAGAAAGGACAACAAGCGTTTGTTTCAGTACGTGCAGAATACCCACTTCGTACCGATGTGGTTTCTCCATTTAACATGGAACCTATGCGAAATTAGAAGCGCCTGTTGTTTCCGGCAGCCACTGCTGAAGACAAAGGAAAACGCAAATAAACTTATTGAAGAAGCTGGTTTGAAATAAGTTTAATTTGCTATGCAATATAGGGCGTGTATACACGCCTTCATGCTATTACTCTACACTAATATTTTCAAAGGATTCTTTTTGTGTCAATCGCCCACCTCGCTGGCTTATAGCCTTAATCGTGCTGATTAGTTTGCCATCATATTACCTTTTTATATGTTATTGGAGCGTGCTGCAGATGTTGGATTAGCTCGCAGCATTGAATTACTGGCGCCCAAGAATGTGGGGAATTGCTCAGTAATACCCTACTTTTAATGGTATTTGTCACGCTTTTTCGCCATTATTCTCGGCACGTTATGTGCATTTTTATTAGAACGTTATCGCTTTTGGGAAAAGGTTTTTCCAAGTTGCGATGACACTCCTCTTTTGTATTCCGCTTTTGTTAGCTGTTTTACTTGGATCAGTCTCACCTTCAGAGTGGAAGGCTTTGTGGGGAACCATAGGCATTATGACGCTGAGTTCTTTCCCTCGCTTATCTTCCTGTAGCAGCAACCTTAAAAAGACTCGACCGATCTTTAGAAGAAGTGAGCCTTTCACTGGCGAAAAGCCAAGCTTATACATTTTGGTACGCGATTTTCCGCAACTCAAACCCGCTACTGGTAGCAGCGTATTGATTAATTGCGCTTCGCATATGTTGGTAGAGTTTGGTGCGGTTTCTGTTTTAAATTACCAAACCTCCTACGGCAATTTTCCAAGAATATGAAATGGCGCTAATAACAACACCGCCGCCTTACTTTTCTGGTGTGTTAATGGTGATTTGTATCTTTGTGGTGATGGGTGAAATTCGTTTTAGAGGCACACAAACACTCTATCAAAGCGGCAAAGGCGTAATACGCCCCTATCCATTGAAAACGCTCTCTGTTGAAAAACAAATTTTAGTCGTGAGCTTCTTTACAACCATTTTTGTGCTCAGTATTGGTGTGCCGATTACCATGCTGATTTATTGGCTAAAAAGTAGAAATTCCATTGAAAAGTGCGGTCGATTTTGGTGAATTTTTTACCGCTTTCACAAACTCACTGACTATCTCTACGCTTGGTGCGACACTTACGGTTATTTGTGCCTTACCATTAGTATGGGCGGCAGTACGCTATCGTAGTAAATTGACAATTTGGCTTGATCGCATCCCTTATCTACTTCATGCAGTACCAGGGCTCGTGATCGCATTATCGTTGGTTTTCTTTACCATCAACTATGCGTATTCCCTTTATCAAACCTTTGCGATGGTTGTGGTCGCCTACTTTATGCTTTATCTTCCAATGGCGCAAACGACCTTACGAGATCGCTTGAACAGATGTCTGATAACATCGAAAAGGTGGGGCAAAAGCTTAGGCCGTAGCAACTTTTATATTTTCCGTACCTTAGTCATTCCGGCCATGTTACCAGGGATTGCTGCTGCGTTTGCTTTAGTTTTTTTAAACTTAATGAAAGAGCTTACCGCAACCCTATTGCTGACCCCTAATGACATTAAAACGCTTTCAACCGCAGTGTGGGAATATACCTCTGATGCGCAATATGCGGCTGCTACGCCTTATGCCATTATGTTAGTGCTATTTTTCTGGCATTCCTGTATTTTTACTGAAACGATACGGTTTTTAAATAACGAAAAAGATAAAAATGACAACATTACTCGATATTAAAAATTTGAATAAATCCTTTAATGGACAACAGGTTTTACACAATATCTCGCTACAATTAGAGAAAGGTGAAATCCTATTTCTTCTTGGTGCATCTGGTTGTGGGAAAACCACCTTATTGCGTAGTATTGCTGGTTTTGAACAACCAACAAGCGGTGAGATTTGGTTAAAGAATCAACCTATTTTTAACGAACATATCAATGTACCAACCCAACAACGCAAATTAGGCTATGTGGTACAAGAAGGCGTGTTATTCCCGCATTTAAATGTTTACCGCAATATTGCTTATGGCTTAGGCGATGGTAGGAAAACCGAAGAGGAAAAACAACGCATACTGGAAGTAATGAAACTAACAGGCATTAGCAGCTTAGCGGACCGTTTCCCCATCAGCTTTCTGGTGGTCAACGGCAACGTGTTGCACTTGCTCAAGCACTTGCACGCAAGCCCCTGGAGTTAATCCTGTTTGATGAGCCATTTAGTGCGCTAGATGAACATTTAAGAAATCAAATTCGTTACGATATGTTACAAGTATTAGAGAAAGTGAGCTCATCCGCGATAGTTTGTGACCCATGATCGTGATGAAGCACTCTGTTATGCAGATAAAATTGCGGTGATTCAAAGAAGGAAAAATTCCAAATTGCTGCACCCAAAACGCTGTATTGGTCACCTCAGTATTTGTCTATTGCCAAATTTATTGGGAAAGCATTATTCTTCCTGCAACATTAAAAAGCGATGTACCGCAACCTGTCAATTAGGTGAAATTGCCGTCGAAAATAAAGGAAATGGCCGTACGCAAGAAAGTGTTATTCCGCCCTGAGCAATTTTCTCTTGCAAAATCCAAAAATCCGACCGCTTCTTTTCAAGGTGAGATTAAACGGATTGAATCGAGAGGACGCGCCATTAATCTTTATATTGATGTAGGCGGTTATGAATTGAATATCAATGGAAGATCCGATCAGCGAATACTATACGGGCGAACAAATCACGCTGTATTTATATGAGAAAGGCGTGTTCTATCATGATGAATAATCACTAGAGTAACGAGACTATAAACCCAGTAACCATAACAAGTACTGGGTTTTATTTTCTATCTATCGAAATGATTTTTGTACGGTTTTATAAAATTTCCCAACTTAAATTTGAGACTAATCGACAAGTATCACATTTAAAATGGAGAATTTCAGCTATTGATTCAACTAATTTCCATGTACTCCCACAACTGGACATTTTTCGTTCGTGCTCACCTTCGTATCTTTCCCTAATCGATAGAGATATATAAACTGCTGTTTGATTAACTTCTTCAATAGCTTTTGCTAAACGACGTCCAGTTTGAGTTAATACACTATCTACATGACTAATCTCTGCTAATGCCTGCGCTTCTAATACATGACCGTTCATTTGCAGTTGATCCGCAGGCCTGCCAATCTTCTTGCCATTTCACTGGCGCTTCACTCAATTCAGGAGATTCCTTTTAATATACGATAAAAGCGGTACAGGTTTAAGCGCCTGTGTTTTTCTCATCAAAAAGTTTTAATAGAGAACAGCTATCCAGATGTGTTGCATAGAGAATCAGCATATCTTGGTTTATAAAAACTGCGGTTTCATCATCGCTTGATAATCTTGCCCAATAATCTCAAACGATCTCAAAATAAACACCATATTCTTCTGCCTCTTGTTGAACGAGAACTACCCTCACTATTCCATTTGGGCAAAAGACTTTCTTGTTCAGGCAAAGAAAGGCGTGCTTGAAGTGGTCTTGATGAAATGTCACCCCAAATTCTCGCCCGATAATCTGTCCATTATTCCGCCACTGTTCAATAATTCGGCTAATTAACGTAACTGGATCTTGCTCAAAATGCTGATAGGAAAAATTAGCGATAGCTTGGTACATGGTGTTTAATTTTGCCCTGTGATAAGTTCATGCTGAACAATGAAGTTGGCTCTTGATGAATAATGATTTCCGTCTTAGGAAATGCGGCTAGAATCTCTTTTTCTAGCTGCTCTGTTATCCTCATGCGCCTCTAAAGCGTTAGATTGTCCACGCAACTCTAAAATGCAATTGAATAAAACGAGTTGCCCCTACTTGTCGCGTAAGTAAATCGCGTATGCCGATAATTTGCGGAGTTATATGATGCCATTTGAAGAATCTGTTGAACTCTTCATCTGGCAATGCACGATCTAATAATACCTGCACGGCTTCCCAAAACATCTTGAATGCATTAAAAGCAATATAGAAGGCAATTCCTATTGCAAATACGGCATCAGCATAAATAAAGCCAAATAAGTTTAAAAATCATCGCGACAAGAATCGCCGCATTCATCAATAAGTCTGTTTGATAATGCAACGAATCTGCCTCAATAGCTGGACTTTTTGTGAGTTTTACCACTCGTTTTTGATAGATGACCAACAATGCAGTCAATACAATAGAAATGATACTGACAATAACACCAAGCTCTGCTTCAATTAAATGAGCTGTAAAACTTATGAATCCCTTGCTATAACAAAAATGTTGCAGAACCGGCATAAATGCGCTCTGCGCGATAGCTGCAAGAGATTCGGCTTTTCCATGCCCAAAAGCATGATTTTCATCAGCAGGCTGTAATGCAAAACGTAGCACAATGACATTGGTAATAGAAGCGAGAGATCACAACTGAATCGGTCATCGCCGCTAAAAATAGAAATTGAACCGGTTTTCCACCAAGCAATGGCTTTTGATAACAATCAATAATGCTGCCACAGCAATCGCTAAATTAGCAGCCGTTTTACTAATTGAGGAGTAATCTGTAGACATCGTTGCGACATTTAATCTGCCACGCTAAATAATTAAAATTGGTTGGCTAGCTCAACTAATTCCGCAGTATAACTGCTACAGATGCACATTATTCGGTTGTGCTACTGGACGTTTTTCTGAATATTGAATTTGTCCATGCCACATTCAGATTGCTGCGCACGAGAGCCTCTAACTGAACATCATTAAAACGTCCACTTGGTGGATGAGATCACTTTGCTGCGCAATTCATTATTTTCGATCCCCACCTGTGCAAAGGCTTCAGTTTCTCTAAAATGAGTTTGACGCAAAGCAACACGCGACTCCATCGTTTTATTCTTATCCGTGTCTAAAAATAACAAAATGCCTTTGTCCCATTTTTCTCGCATTTTTGCTACCATCACTTGGTAAATAAAAGCAAACTTTGCATTGTTTCTATTTTGTTATCTGTCACTTTTTCGTATGATTTTCCTTGAAAATTCACTTTTTCCGGCAGTGAAAAATGCTTAGGCCCACTCTGACAAGCGGTCAGAAAAATGGATAAACTTACTAAAATTGATAAACGCATTAGATAGACTCCCTCTTTTAAAATACGAATTCCGTCTCTGTGAGATGAATCTGATCAAACCAGTACCCACCATAATTAAAAGCTTTTAATTGTTCAACGTTGCTTTAGCTGATTTTCTAACATAAAGCGCACCATCGATACCGCGTGCTTTTTGGCATAAAAACTAATTTGTTTAAATTTACTCATTTTTCTCATCTAAGAAAAATAGGCTTTGATAATTTGTGCCTGTAAATGCTGAGGTTTTAACTGCATTAAAATATTCATCAGAAAGCTAAATTTACTAGCACATTATCATTTTGTTCGTCATCGCTTGCTGTAAACATTCTGTAATGATATTCCCCAAAAGGCATATAAATCTTCCTTTTCGGTTCACTAATCTTGTGCCCATTTCTAGACGGTATGGTTGCATCAAATCAAGTGGTTTTAATAAACCATATAAGCCAGATAACATACGCAAATGTATTTGTGCATACTGTAGCTTGTTCTGGCGTCAAAGTTTCTGCAGCTAAAGCCGGTATATACATCGCCTTTAAAAAGCAAATAATGCAGCTTTTGAGTTCTGCAAATTGTGTTCTAATTGCCACTGAGCAAAACGAGCAACATTTAGGCTAGCCAGCTTATCACTAATTGACATTAAAGAAGCTAATTCAGCTGGAGAAAATTTCTGACAAATCTCAATTAACTGCTGACTGTAAGCGGTCAAAATTTGGTTGAGAAAAATGCAAATTCAGGTGATGGGGTTTCAAAATCTAATGTTTTTGCGGGAGAGATAATCGCAAGCATACAATAACTCTTTTATTTCTATCTTGACTAAATAGCAAAAGGGCAGGAAACCCTGCCTTTTCTGATAATCTCTGTCGTATATCGATAATACTCGAAATTAACGTTTTGAGTATTGTGGACGACGACGTGCTGTGTAAACCACTTTTTTTACGTTCAACGCGACGTGCGTCACGAGTAACGAAGCCTGCTGCACGAAGTGCTGGGCGTAGAGTTTCGTCGTATTCCATTGATCGCATGTAGTACCAGGCGGATTGCACCTGTTGACCAGAAATACCACCACCTTTTAACAGTGATGTATAAATCTAATTTACCCTAATAACTCAACTAATTCTAATGGTTGACGAACGATCATACGTGAAGTTTCACGACCGAAGTACACTTCTAAAGAACGTTGGTTAATAGTAATGTTACCGCTGCCCGGTTTGATAAATACACGAGCTGAAGAGCTTTTGCGGCGACCTGGCCGTAGTTTTGATTTGCTGCTGTCATTTTTCTGCTCCGTGATTAGATGTCTAAAACTTGTGGTTGTTGTGCAGCGTGGTTGTGTTCGTTACCTGCGTAAACTTTTAATTTACGAACATTTCACGACCTAAAGGACCTTTCGGTAACATACCTTTAACTGCGATCTCGATCACTGCTTCCGGACGACGTGCAATCATTTCTTTGAAGAGTTGCATCTTTTAATGCCACCTACACAGCCAGTGTGCCAGTAGTAAATTTTATCAGTTTCTTTTTACCTGTTACAGCTACTTTTCTCTGCATTGATAACAACGATGTAATCACCGGTATCAACGTGTGGAGTGTACTCAGCCTTGTGTTTACCACGAAGACGACGTGCTAATTCGGTAGCTAAACGACCTAAAGCTTTTACCTGTCGCATCTACTACCATACCAGTCACGTTTTACTGTTTCTGGTTTTTGCTACAAAAAGTTTTCATTAATTAAAATACCAAATTTAAGTTTATACCCAATATCTTTTCAGATATTACCTATTAATTTTTCGGCTAAATCCGACCCCTTCGAGCCTTTTTAGACCAACTTGTTTGGCAGGAAGATCCAAACAAAAACAGGGTGCGCTAATTATACGGATTTTTAACCAAAAAGCTAATTTTTCAGTAAGAATTTTCGTATGACATAACTCACATTTTTCAGCCTTTAAGGGTTTATTTTTAAAAAGCAACATGCTAAAAAGACGCTGAATGTTAATCAAAATAAAGCGAGGATCTTATGACAGCAGAATGGACAGTCGTCGTTTGGGGCGCAATTAGCGCAACTTTTATTGTGGGGATTATTTTTCGGTGTGTTATTTACCCGCTTTAGCAGCCGCAATATCCAAAAACAGCAACAAGTTGAAGCGGAATTGAAAATATGAAAACTCAAGCTGATGAGCAAAAACAACAGCTTGAACAACACTTTGCAGAATCAGCAACCTTGTTAACCGCTCTTTAGAAGACTATAAAAACTTTATAGTCATTTAGCACAAAGTTCATCACAACTATTATCAAGTGAAAAACAAGCTGAAGTACTCAAATTGTTTACAACATCAAGATGAAAATCAGCCAAGAGACTACTCTGAAGGTTCATCTGGATTATTTAAAAATACATCTGAAAACTAACCTATTCTCAAAAAAGCACATGATTTAACACTCGTATGCTTTTTGTCTTTCATCATCCAGTTCCTCAATCAATCTATGTTTTAATTGCAACTTATCTTCATCACTAAAAACATCTGCTCTAGCTCTTAATACACTCCTCTGCTTTTTCACCAATAGTCGTAATTTTTGCATTTAATAATTCTAAGCCCAACTGATTAAATATATGACTGATTTGTACTAACAACCCTTCTCTATCTAGCGTAAATATCTCTAGCGCAACCTGATTTTCTTGCCCATGTTCAACAAAGCGTACCTTGGTTTCCGCTTAAATGGTTGTGCCTTCATTGGCTTTTATTTACCGCAAAGGTGGTTGAATTTGGATCAGTCAAGATCTTTGATAAATATGCTTGAATTTGTTGACAACGAAGCTGATCTCAACGCAGCTCAGAAATTTCTAGTCTGTCAAAAGCTATCGTAAATCAGTCCATTTTTCTCCAGTAATAATTTGTGCATCATGAATACTGATTTTTCTGGCTTAACGCCTGTGCAATCCTTTCAAATAAATAAGGCTGATCATCACAATGAACAAAAAATTTCTGTCGCCCTCGCGCATATTCGTTACTAACCAATACAAGCGGGAGTTGACTGTTTTAAATAATGCAGCGCATGCCAAACCAATTGAGTTGGCTTATGTCGTAAAAATAGTCATCCGTTGATTCCGCCCAAAACATATTCAGCGTAATCGTTCTGTTGGGTAAGCGCAAATTTGATCTGCTCTAAAGCTTGTTGACGGTTATTTTCAGCTTCTTTTCGATAATCTAACTGTTGTGCTGCTGCAGCGTGAATTGATAAAGTTGCGTAAAGCAGTGTACGCTTCCATTCATTCCAAAGCGTTGATTCGTTGCTCAAATATCAGCGACAGTTAAGCAAAGCAGCATTGAAAGCCGTGAGGATGTTTGAACTGTTTCCGCAAATTTTGAGATCACATTGGGATCGTGAATATCTCGGCGTTGTGCTGTAATCGACGCTGGTAAGATGCTCTTTAACTAACCAAGCAATATCATCCGTTTTCATCTTCACTTAATCCATGTTGCTGACAGAAATGATATGCTTCTTCGGCACCATTTGATTGCATGATCACCCTCTCGACCTTTTGCAATATCATGTCAGAAACCGCCAAATACAGCTTAGCTCTTGATTGATTTTTCACTAAAAGCTGATGACATAATGGATGTTGTGTTTTAGTCTCATCAGCAAGAAAGATTCGATTTTTAGCATGACGCGGATGGTATGCTCATCAACCGTATAAATATGAAAGAGATCAAACTGCATTAACCCACGAATTGCTTGCCATGCTGGAAAATATGCAGATAACACACCAAGTTGATGCATCGGTAAAATTGCCCGCTTAATGGCGTTGGGGTGTTCAAAAGTGCAATAAATTGCTGGCGCACTTTTATTTCATCACATAATGGCGTTATTCTTTTTGTCAGGCTAATCGCAAATGGCGCAGCGTATCTGCCGCCACATAAGTTTAATGGAAGTGCGGCCAAATGGTGAAAATAATCTCATTACTGTTTCAGGCTGTTGTATAAAGCATTCATTATTTTTGCTGAAATAGCGTGACATTGTACAACTTAAAAACTCATCAAGCAGTTGATTTTCTGCAGTTTTCTTGCAAATTTAAGACGGACTGTTCAAAACTATTTAGCACAGCTGACTTAATTGAGAAACAGATTGTGTAGCTTGATCTCGCATCATTGTTTCCAGCAGGTTGATTACCTTCGCCTTTATAACCCTAATTGCTCACTCAAACTTAATTGGCGGTCAAAACGCTAAACGGTTATCTGGACGTTTTAGTTGCAAATGTAATGCAAAACGGATGCGAAATAATTCCGTTTCAGCGGCTTTTATCTCTCGATACTCTTCTGGCATCAGAATTTTTGGCCTTCAATAACGATTCAAAAGAGGCCATACGATAATGCCGATCAGCATAATCCAAGAGAGTAAATGTAAGTCACGCAAACCACCTGGACTATGTTTAATATCTGGCTCTAAATTATAACTGGTGTTGTTATAGCGAGCATAACGCTCTTCTTTTTCCGCTAATTTCGCTTGGTAAAATTGTGCTATCGGCCAAAAATCCGCTTGATAAATTCGCTCTTTTAGTTGCTGCCATAATGATGAATTACCGAATAAAATCTTCCTTCATACATATTAGTTGCAACCGAAAGTTCTTCACGCCCAATTGTTATGCTTTCTTCTATTGTCCGAATTGTTGCCCCTACCTGCAATTTAAGATCCCAAAGTGTATTCAGTAGCGCATTCATACTTTGTTTGCGAAACTTCGTCCAACGGTGCTTGCGTTAGGGATCAAAATATCCAGATCCGAAAGGAAACATTTCTCTTCTGCCATAACCCCTACTGCAATGAGCGCTATCTTGTCGCGCCGCAAAACCAAATTGCTGCCAGAGTTTTTCTCAACATTTCATCATAAAACTGGCTACGTTGATGCAATAAAGCTACTACATCATGGGTTGCAAAAATCTTGTTGTTGCTGAAGGTTAAAAGGTACTAAGAGAATCTTTTTAATGTCATACATATGTTCCCAATAAAAAGCGGTCTAATTTTTGCAAAAACTTTTACAAATTCAGACCGCTTGTTTAAATTAGCCTACGACTTTTTGGTAGGTCTAAAAATGGAATGATGATAATAATCACACCTGCAATAAAGGCAGAATCAGAGCAACGTTTCCGCCAATAACACGATACGGAAGATTCGGATGCGCAACTCGTGCTCGCCATGCCAATAAAAACCGGCAGAATAATGCCGTAATGGGCAAACAGTAAACCAGCATAACCTAATGCCGCAATAAAGGCTTCTTGCCAGAATAACGCGAAAATAATAATGGTGGCACAAATGTCACTAACGTTAATAACGCGCGGTTTTCTTTCATATTTACACGTTTACGTAAATCGTCCATACATTCGAAGATACCTAATGCCACACCTAAGAATGAAGTAATCAGCGCCAGGGATGGAGAATAAGCGCATCATTTCGCCTAATACACATCGCTTCCTGTTAATATGCTCGTTGCTTTAATTAAACCATTTAATGTTGGATCAGATTTTAAGATCTGAACAAATTCACCTTGAGAAAGTACACCATGAGTAGCTAGTGCCATAGCACACAAGCAATTAACGGAATCGCAGTACCAATGTAAATCGCAATGCAGATTTTACGAATATCCGCATTTAAATAGGTATTGATACTTGCCACGATCACGTGGAAGCCAAATGAGGTGAAGAAAATTGAATTGCTGGAAACAATCAGAAGATTATCTAACAGCACCGCAGTCAAGTTTTCTAATTTTGGCTTTAGGTAACATTAGAGATCAATACGGCTACGAATGCAATAATTTTTACCGATAAACGGTACGCGAGTTAATCCATCAACGCCTTTAATTCCCATTACAACGAAAGAACCTAATATGATGGTAAAGATTAAAATACCGATTTGTTCGGTCGTTTTTGCATCCCCATTTTTGGTAAAATGCCTGAAAGTAATGAGCCACCGCCGAAAATATAAGCTGCTAATAAAAGCATATAATAGGACTAATAAACTAATCAAGCAGATAAACGCTCGCCAATACCCAAATATTGCTCAGCCAGACTTACTACCCCACATCTTGACGTGGTGCCGGTTTGGTAAACTTCCATAAATAATAAAGCCAGTATAGGCTAATAATGCCCAAAGCCCGATCGAGTAACGCTAATGTTGCACCGAAACCCTGCCGGCAGAAGTCGGTGGCATGGCAAGCATTCCAGCCCCAATGGTTTGTGCCTGCAATCATAAGGCACTACCTAGAGATCTTATTTTTCATAATAACCTCTAAATAAAAATATTCTGCATTCTAACAAAAATCTGCTCAAAATGGAGCAGACTCATTCTATTTTTCTATTCGACAAGCGGTCATTTTGCAAAATTTTGCAAGAATTAAACCCTTGTCTGTTTCGTCTTAGCCAACCACTTTCGGTAACAGCCCTTCTTGAATCAGAATGGTAACGATCACGATAAAAATCCGATAACTAACGCCAATAATAGAAAGACTACCACCTTTGACGATAAGCTAATGTTGGGGAATTGTTTACGCACCGCCAAACTATCGCTATCGGTAAAACAATCGCATAGAACGCAAACATTTGACCTGCATAGCCTAACGCCATAATGAAACCTTGCGGGAAAAAGAAGGCAAAAAGCATTGGAGGAATAAACGTCAATAAGCTAACGTTTTACGACCAGCCAGTAAATTAACACGTTTTTAATAGATCTTCTAAAGTTTCAAACAAAGCCTAATGCCACCCTAAAATGAGGTAATTAAGGCTGCTGCAGAAAATACGCGCACTGTAATACCAATCCATGCCGCTGCCAGTCACTTCATGTGCAGCTTCAGCTAAGCCATTTAATGTCGGATCTTTATCTAATAATGCTAAAAATTGTGTTTGACTTAACACACCATGCGTTGCTAATTGCCATAAAAGATACGCAACTAAAAGGTGCCGTCCCCACTCGAAAATAGAAATTCGTAGCGCCTTAACATTGCCCTCAAAGGTATTTATTTAAACTTGGAATAGAACCATGAAAGCCAGATGAAGTAAAGAAATCAGCAGGCAGAAATTAGTAACGCCTTATCAATCGGCATCTCTAATAGAGTTTTCTAGTGATACTGTAGGTGGCAATAAACCGAGTACCACAATAAACGCCAACATTTTCGTAAAAAGAAAATGATACGGTTAACGACATCAACGCTAGTGGTACCAGTCACAATCAAATGAACCAAAAATAACGTAAAAATCACACGGCAACTTTGATGGTTGTGTCTTTATCAACAATCGTTGGTATACGCCTACCAAAAATCGAACTCGCCCCTGAAACGCAAGCTGCTAAAAATCGCATAAAGGAAAATCACTAAGACGGCTGTTGAAACTACTCGCCCAAAAGGTGCCGTAGTATTTTTCAGCTAAAGTACCTAAACCAACATCACTATCTACGGTTTGATATGCTTCAACAAAAAGCAATGCGCTAAAAGCAAGCAAAAGCCAAAGTGAAACTAAAAGTAATGTTGTAAACCCAAAACCTATACCAGCTGAAGTTAATGGCATAGCCAACATGCCGGCACCGATAGTCGTTCCTGCAACAATCGATGCTGCCTAATGTTTTATTTTTACAACCACCTCATAATTGATGAATTGGTGGCATTCTACCTCAATATTTTTAAATGTAAACGAATTATTTTCACTGTAAACTTTTTGATTACAACTAAATAAAAAGGCTAACCTCATAAGTTAGCCTTTATCAACATTCTGATTCTTAAATAGAGTAATCTTCTTTTAATAAATGGCGATATGCATAAAGATAAGATGCCCCAACAAACGCTGTCACCTGTCACATTTCTAAAAAGACTGGAATCATATTAGAAAGAATTCTCCCAAGTTACATTAGCTTCCCCCGCAAAAATACCCGCTGGAATGATGAACATATTCGCGACAAAGTGCTGTAAGCCAATCAATACGAAAATCATAACCGGAAACCACATTGCTAAGAATTCGCCCAGAGGTTTGTTTCGCACAAAAATAGAACCAGATTCCATGCACACCATCCAGTTACACGCAATCGCAGAAATAAATGCTCGGCCGAAATCCATTTGCACTTTTGCTTGTGCAATCTGCAATCGTTTTTGCAACAGCACCACTTTCTGCCAAACCAACGTAATGCCCTAAGAAATAAGCCATGAATAGCGCACCGGCTAAGTTACCAAAGCTAACTACAATCCAATTTCGGAATAATTTCTTGAAGCTAACTCGATGAGTTAGCGGCCTCAATGCCATCATCATCATATTTCCCGTCGCTAATTCCCCGCCACCAATAAGAATACAGATTAAACAAATTGGGAATACTGCAGCGCCTAGTAAAGTTGCTAAACCGCCCCATTCAGCAGGAATACCGCTTACCACTTTAAGATAAGCCATATAACCGAAACTGACATAGCCCCCACCTCAAAAAGCTGAGAATGGCCAATGTTTTTAAATGCCCTTCAGATTTGGCATAACTTTTTATCAATGACATCTTGTAAGATTTCATGAGGGTAAAGATCTCGATGTTGCATATGTTTTCCTTCTTTAATGATTAAAATTATTAGTGGCTAAAATGTAACAAATCTATGCAACAGCTCAAAAGAACTCCTCTCTATATTGTGTGTGTTTTAGTTATAACAAAGGATATAAACAAAACGGCTAAGCATATGCTTAGCCGTTTCAATTATGGTGTCGTAGTCGATGTAGGCTCTTTAAGCTCTGCGCCGAATACAGCTCGATATTCTAGTGGATCATTCGCTTTTTAGTTCTTCATGACTAAAAGCTAATTTTACTCGCCAACAACACCTTTTGCAGACTCACCCACAAATTTGGCTTGATAGCGACTTTCATCTTCATTGAATTCACTCCCTTTTAAAGATACTGCCCCTGTGGTTAACGTATTACGTTGTAAATTAAATACCTCACTCTGCTCTAGCATAATTTTTTTATTGAGCAATTTACTGTCAATTTCTCCAGAAATCGTTTTATTAGCCCAATCTGCGGTTAAATGAACCGTTCCATCTTCTGTTGGTAAGGTTGCTTGCGTAATATCATAGCTAGTAAACCCAGCATCTGCGCTATCAACATATCGGCGTACACTACTGCAATGACTTTTACCTGTATATTCCGCTTTACCACTTAATCTTTCTACCACCTCTTTACGATAACGTAGTTCACCATCGTTATTCGCATATGGTAAATCTTCTGATTTTACTTGAGCATTTTCTTCTCCATCGTTGGTATAACGATTGTTTAGCGCAGTGTAAAAATCAAACTACATCATTACCGTTAGTAAACATCGCACCATAAGATGCATAAAGGCGTGTTTCTGAAAATATAGTTAATTTTATCTACAGACTGCTTCGTCCATTTTGTGTTGTAAGGTCATATTCAACCAATGAACCTTTAGAGACGGTTCTGTAATACTTCCTTGATAAGTATGATTAAGATTTTTCCAATTTCAGTAATATTCAGACCTATCTCTGCATTTTCATCTTTATCGAAAGGGGAAATTCTGAAATGAGACTCGTTCGACCATTCACCAAATGGAATTTGTCCTTCATAAGCACGAATTTTCTCAGCGACATAGCGATCACTTCGACTACTCGTATCTGTAATTGAATTAACTTTTTAAATTCCGCCACCCTTGTTCGCCAGAAATGGTTTGTGGTTTTTCTTCAATTGGCTTGACCGTATTTGGATCGATAGTTTCTGGTTTACTTTCTCTTTTGTGCCCGCTTGATTGCTTGCACCATCAGAAACTGACATACAACCACTTAAATTGAATGCCAATAAGAGACTACAAGCGGTCATTTTTAATGAAATTTTTACCATATTAAGTTCTCCTTTTAATATTTATAATTAGCGGTGAAAATTGCTGTTCTACCACGTGCATAGTTATTAAGCACAGACTGATTTCCGTCATACATGGTATAAAGTCTTTGAGCTGCAGAGTCATTACCAGCATCAAGCGGATCAACATATATATTGAAAATATTTTGTAACTCTGCTTTTAGCACTAAGTTTTTGATAGGCTCATAACTTACATATACATCATAAATCATCGGCTGTTTGCGAATTTCTTCTGTTTTTTTCTACCACCTCAATACGGTCACCATCATTAGTGCACCGCTTATACCATATAAATAACGCTCCTCTAAAGTCGCTCTTTACTTTTTACCGTAATAACGCATAATTCCGCCTAGTTCCAATTTCTTGCTCTAGCCAACGGCTTCCCATTTCAAGGCGTGCATAATCTTTTTGGTAACATACTCACTTTTAGTTAAACCATTACCTTGTGAGCAAGTCTGCCATTGCCACATTATTACGCGCAGGGGCTAGTATCACTATAATTAGTCGGCTGATTAGTCACCTGATATGCATAAAGCAAAAATTAGTAAAGAAACGACCTACATCGTAATTTAATTCAATCTCTACCCCTTTCTTATGTACGGCATCACGATAATTGCGATGTTGAATGGAATACGGGATTTTTTCTGACCAATCTGGGCGTTTATCCCACCAATATCCCCATGCATTATGGATATAATTATCAATCCGAGTTTGGTAATAAACAACTTTAAGACCGAACACATCATCAGCTTTTAGCGCTGATTTTTATACGAATTAAAACCAATTTGATAAGTTTTTGCTTTTTTTCTGGTTTTTAAATTTAAGTTAGTACCCGATGCTCCAATTTGAGAGAAATACATTTCTTGGATATTTGGCATTCTATGGGTGCAGAAAAAACTAACAAACGGAGAAAAATAATCTTTAACGTTAGCACTTAATACTACAGAATGATTTACCGCACTACGTTTTCCACCTTTTTCTAACTAAAGGTTCATAAATCTCTCAGCAAGTTTGAAGATCTTCACTACAACCAGCTTCCTGATAAGCTTTAGAATCTTTCCCAAAGGTTTTTACAAAAATCCGCATAATCTTTGTAGTACTCAGCAACATCGCCATTAAAGCGATATTGTAATAAGTTTACGCTGTAATCTGCTTTTAAAAATGCCTTTTGAAAGACTATTATCTAAATAAAAGCTATTAAAGCGTTGTTCACCGTTTGGATACACTGGTGTTGATTTCTGTGGAAGAATTTGAAAGTTTCACTATCACCGCCTAAACTACTTTGTAATCCTTTAACATGATCTTGATAAAAATAGCGCAAGCTCTTCTGGAAAACGATTTCTGTCATAACGGTTTTTAATAAATTCACACCTACTGTCGTTTGTAAATCAACTGATTTAGGTAGATTAAAAGGTATTGCGTACATCTAGTGTATTCGCTTTATTCGTTAGCACTAAATTTTTCTTAATTGGCCAACCACTAAATTCAGAACCAACAGGGTATCTTTGTTTTCCATCATTATATGCCGCTAAAATAGAGAGATTGAGGTAATCATTCTTTTTTGAATTGATAATCAGCTTGGTAATTCTGATTTTTCGACTTTGCGAATGCCTATATGATTATTCATTTGACGATATTGTAGATTTAATGAATGAATATCATCTGCATACTCAAATTTTTACTAAATGGCTGTGCGAACGCTGACGTAAACTTTCAGGATCAATGGGACGAACATCAAATTGTGAGCTTATCAAAGCGGTTAAAAAGACTATTTTTCTTCCGCTGGCGAGTAATCGTCGCTTCATTCACCAGTTGCGGATTATCTAATAAGTTTACGTTTTTACGACAAAGATTTTGTTGCCTCTTCATCAGTTTGGAAATAGTAGTTATCGCATTTCAAGTCCAGCCGTATTAAATGTTCGTTGTTTTAATACGTGCTAATCACATCCGCGCCTAAATTACCAATTTTTGGTGCTTCCTCCACCGACTTTATAGTTTTGGGCTACTTCTCGTTGACTATAGCCATATAGAAAACCAATATAGCCATTGTCTAACCATTTGCGAGCAGCAAATGTTCCCATAAGAATGGGTTTCGTATCGTTTGTGCCTGATAATCCTTTAAATAACACGCCAACATTATTTTTCCAGGATCTACCACATCATTTACGCCAAGCGTACGGAAATTAGTCGAACCAAATAATGCATTAGCACCACTTGCTCCACTGAACGTTCCTTTTGTTAAATCAACACCTGCAATAAAGTTGGGATCTATCGCAGCCCCAAATTGGGCATTACCACCTGCTCGTCCATTACCATCAGATGCAGTAGCATAAAAAGTTTGTGACACACCATCGACCATAGTATTAGCGCGTCCAAAACCACTCTCACCTCGAATGTTTAGCGCAACAACACCAGTAGATTTATCTTGTTGTGTAAAAGCACCAGGCATACTGCGAACAATATTATCAATACTTTGGCTTTGTTTAAAAATGTCTTGTTTAGTGCTACTAGCTTTTAGCTTCAGTAAAGATTTTCTCGCTGGAAAATATCATGTTCCACAACGCTAACTTCATCTAAAACGGTTTCTTCAGCTTGTACAGAATGGATGCTTTGCAATATTGCAAGTGTGATTAAATTGATTTTTGTGATCGACTTCATATCTCTATCCTCCAATCATGAGATTTAGTCTTTAAGAAAATAGATAGAGCTCAACCAAAATGGTTAAGCCTAATCTCCTTTTAAAAATTTAAACGGGTAAATGTTGTCTTGTTATATACCCATAAAAAAATAATATGTCTCAACTTAAAGAAAAATGCAAGTAATTCTTGATGAGATTGAGAGGATAAAAATGCGCAGTCGAAAGCTGAATTTTATTTCTAAATTCAGCTTTTTAAAAGTTAGTATTAAGCATCAGCTGATTATCAGATACGTTAGGTTCAACTCTTTGTTTCAGATTCTAAATCCGTTTTAATTTTTATCATCTGATTTTTGGTTGCTCATCCTTTGGTTTATCATTTCCAACCAGAGGTTCTCCGACTGGACGACGAGCCATTAAGTCATCAATCTGATTACGATCAAGGGTTTCGTATTTTAACAATGCATCTTTCATCGCATGTAAAATATCCATGTTGTCTTCAAGCGTCTGTTTAGCTCGATTGTAGTTGCGGTCAATAATTTTACGCATTTCAACATCAATCAATTTTTGCGACTCTTCAGAAAACACCCTTTAATTGCGCCCATTCCATCTTCATTTTGGTAGAAAATAGGCCCAGCTCTTTAGAGAAGCCCCATTGCGTTACCATTGCTCGTGCGATTTGTGTCGCACGATGAATATCTGATGAGGCTCCAGTGGTGATTTTATCTTCACCAAAAATTAGCCCTTCAGCAATTCGACCTGCAAATAAAGTAGAAAGCTGGCTTTCTAATTTAGTGAAGGTTTCACTGACACGGTCACCTTCTGGTAAGAACTGCGCAAAACCCAATGCTTGACCACGAGGACAATCGTCACTTTATTCAGTGGGTCATGCTCTGGCGATTAAGTAACCGACAATAACATGACCCGCTTCATGATAAGCTGTGTTATAATCTCTTTTCGGTCATCGTATTCGAACGACGCTCTGGTCCCATGTTGATTTTATCGCGAGCTTGCTCAAAATCTTCCATAGTAACTACACGACGATTTTTACGTGCTGCAAATAAAGCGGCCTCATTCACTAAGTTTCAGCTAATTGTGCACCTGAATAACCAGGTGTGCCACGAGCAATTTGCATTGCATTCACATCATCTGCAAGCGGTACTTTTTCAAGTGAACTTGTAAAATTTGCTCACGGCCTTTTACGTTTGGCAAATCAACGGTAACTTGACGGTCAAAACGTCCTGGGCGCGTTAATGCATCATCAATACATCAGCACGGTTCGTTGCTGCAATGATAATGACCCCTTCAGAACCTTCAAAAACCATCCATTTCTACGCTAACATTTGGTTTAATGTTTGTTCCGTTCATCGTGACCACCGCTAAAAGCCAGCTCCACCCGCGTTTACGACCAACTGCATCAATTTCATCAATAAAAATGATACAAGGTGCATTTTTCTTCGCCTGTTCAAATAAGTCACGTACACGAGAAGCACCCACACCGACGAACATTTCTACAAAGTCAGAACCTGCCATAGTAAAGAAAGGAACTTTCGCTTCACCAGCAATCGCTTTTAGCTAATAAAGTTTTTACCTGTTCCGGTGGGCCAACCATTAAAATACCTTTTGGGAATACGGCCGCCCAGTTTTTGGAATTTGCTTGGATCACGCAAGAAATCAACCACTTCACCAACTTCTTCTTTCGCTTCATCACAACCTCGCCACATCTGCAAGGTCGTTTTTACTTGATCGGCAGTCAGCATCTTCGCTTTACTTTTTGCCAAAGCTAAAGTGCCCCTTACCGCCGCCCCTTGCATTTGGCGCATATAGAACACCCAAAACCCAATTAGAATAATAATTGAAATGAGGAGATAAGCAGTTGCACAAATACATTGCGGCGCTCTTCAGGTTGACCGGTTACTGTTGCATCTGTTTTTGATAAATCCGCTAACAAATCACGATCGTACATCGGCATTACTGCTTTGATATTTAGTGCCGTCTTTTTAGTCACACTGATCGTTTCACTATTACTTTTCATATCCACATCTTTTTAAAGTATTCGATGAATATCATTTAAAAAGGTGGAATACGCCACAGTGTTGTTATTCCCAAAGTTAGAATTAAAGCCTTCAAATGCCGTCATCATCACAATGGCAACCACAACCCAAAGAAGTATATTTTTAACCATATCGTTCAAGGTTAATGTCCTCTTTAACTAATAAAAATCTTTACTCGGCTTATCAATTAGCCTTTATAGCCTGTTGCAACAATATAAACTTCTCGAGAACGATCCTCAAAGCCTCAGGTTTGCGTACTTTTTACCGTACAGAACATTGCCCGAATATCACGCAAATACTCATCAAAGCCTTCTCCTTGGAATACCTTTGACAACAAAAACTGCCATTTGGTGCTAATACTTGGCGACACATATCTAAAGCAAGTTCTACTAAATACATTGCTCGAGGAATGTCTCACTGATGGCATACCGCTAAAATTGGGCGCCATGTCAGACATCACTACATCGACTAAACTATCGCCAACACGTTCTAACAAAGCATTGAGCACACTTTCTTCTCTGAAATCGCCTTGTAAGAAATCTACACCCACAATTGGATTCATATCCAAAATATCACAGGCTATAATTCTCCCTTTACTCGCCAATTTGTGTCACGGCATATTGCGACCAACCACCAGGAGCTGCACCTAAATCAACCACGGTCATTCCAGGTTTAAACAATCGGTCAGTTTGCTGAATTTCATCTAGTTTGAAATAAGCTCGAGAGCGTAATTTTTGTTTATGTGCTTTTTGCACAAATTGATCTTTAAAATGCTCCGCAAGCCAACGGGAAAGAGCTTGCACTTCTTTTTCTACCCATAAATTCTCTTTCTCTTACTATTAAAGGTATAGGTGTACCATAATAAGGTCTCTTTGGCGTGATTCAAGTCAAGATGTAAAATATTTATTTCATGATTCTACTATCAAACTCTTAAAACTTAAGCAACGGTTCACTAATTTCAGTTTTACAATTTCCAATTCCCCTGTATAATACGCCCGCAATAATTTCTAGCTCAATTTTCATATTAAAAAGGAACTATTGCAATGTCATTACGCATTAAACAAGAAGCGCTTACCTTTGACGACGTTCTGCTCGTCCCAGCTCACTCAACTGTTCTCCCAAATACTGCCAACCTTTCAACCCAACTTACCAAAAGAAATTCGCCTAAATATCCCAATGCTTTCCGCTGCAATGGATACTGTCACTGAAACCAAATTAGCCATCTCTTTAGCACAAGAAGGCGGTATCGGCTTTATTCATAAAAATATGACTATCGAACGCCAAACGGATCGTGTTCGTAAAGTAAAATTCGAAAGTGGTATTGTTTCTGAACCTGTGACTGTTTCTCCTGATTTAACCCTTGAAGCACTTTGCTGAAATGGTGAAGAAAAATGGCTTTGCAGGCTATCCTGTTGTAGATGGGGAAAAATAATTTAATCGAGTATCATTACTGGTCGTGACACTCGTTTCGTAAAAGACTTAAACAAAACCGTTTCACAGGTAATGACGAAAAAGAACGCTTAGTGACGGTAAAAGAAGGTGCCACTCGTGATGAAATTCTTGCACTCATGCACGAACATCGTGTAAAAAAGTACTTGTAGTAGATGATGCTTTCAAATTAAAAGGCATGATCACCGTTAAAGACTTCAAAAAGCGGAACAAAAACCAAATGCATGTAAAGATGAATTCGGTCGTTTACGCGTAGGTGCGGCTGTTGGTGCAGGCCCTGGTAACGAAGAACGTATTGATGCATTAGTTAAAGCAGGCGTAGATGTATTGTTAATCGACTCTTCTCACGGTCACTCAGAAGGCGTATTACAACGCGTTCGTGAAACTCGTGCAAAATATCCAAACCTACCTATCGTTGCGGGTAACGTAGCAACGGCTGAAGGTGCTATCGCACTTGCAGACGCAGGCGCAAAGCGCAGTGAAAGTAGGTATCGGACCAGGTTCAATTTGTACTACTCGTATTGTAACCGGTGTAGGTGTTCGCAAATCACTGCTATCGCAGATGCAGCGGCGGCATTAAAAGATCGTGGTATTCCAGTTATCGCGGACGGTGGTATCCGTTTCTCTGGTGATATTGCAAAAGCTATCGCTGCAGGCGCAAGCTGTGTAATGGTTGGTTCTATGTTTGCTGGTACTGAAGAAGCACCAGGTGAAATCGAACTTACCAAGGCCGTGCGTTTAAATCTTACCGTGGTATGGGGTCATTGGGCGCAATGGCGAAAGGTTCATCAGATCGCTACTTCCAATCTGATAATGCTGCAGACAAACTCGTACCAGAAGGTATCGAAGGCCGTATTCCATATAAAGGTTACTTAAAAGAAATCATCCATCAACAAATGGGTGGGTTACGTTCTTGCATGGGCTTAACTGGCTGTGCAACCATCGAAGAATTACGCACAAAAGCGGAATTCGTTCGCATCAGTGGTGCAGGTATTAAAGAAAGCCATGTTCATGATGTAACCATTACTAAAGAAGCGCCAAACTATCGTATGGGTTAATGATGAGTAAAGAGCGGATAAATTTGACCGCTCTTTTTAACCTATAATTAAGAGGTTAAAATGAAAAACTCGCATTATTTATTCCTTTTTATCGTATCAGGTTGCTCACTTTTCGGACCAACATATACGGGAAAAACAACTGCAAGTTATTTACTAAAATCGGATACAGAAAGTAATATCAATCTGTTTTTAGAGCAATTCATAATTGTACGCCCAAAACAAATTCATACTCAGATCAATGATGTAAAATCGACCCTAAAACATCTACTGTCGATTCAGTAGATGAAACTTGGACAGTAACTGGCTGTAACCAAACTGAAATATTTAAAATTAAATATACCAATGATGGTCAAGATGGCACTTACATCAATATGAGAAAAACAAAACTAACGTAAGGTAAAAATGACAAACATCCACAATCATAAAATTCGATCCTCGACTTTGGTTCACAATATACTCAACTGATTGCACGTCGTGTGCGTGAAATCGGTGTGTACTGCGAACTTTGGGCGTGGGATGTGACTGAAGAACAAATCCGTGAATTTAATCCAGACGGTATTATTCTTTCTGGTGGTCCTGAAAGTACCACCGAAGCAAAACAGCCCGCGTGCACCAGAATATGTATTCCATGCTGGTGTGCCAGTATTAGGTATTTGCTACGGCATGCAAACCATGGCGATGCAACTTGGTGGTTTAACAGAAACCTCTGATCATCGTGAATTTGGCTATGCTTCTGTAGCATTAGAAAATGCCACAGCGCTTTTTGCAAATCTTAATAATAATTTGACCGCTTGCGAACAAATTAGACGTTTGGATGAGCCACGGCGATAAAGTAACGCGCTTACCAGAAAACTTCAAAGTAACTGGCACCACGCCAACCTGCCCAATTGCGGCAATGTCGGACGAAAATCGTCGTTTCTACGGCGTACAATTCCACCCTGAAGTAACGCATACTAAAAAAGGCTTGGAATTATTAACCAACTTTGTAGTTAACATCTGTGGCTGCGAAACTAAATGGACAGCTGAAAACATTATCGAAGATGCCGTTGCTCGTATTAAAGAGCAAGTGGGCGATGATGAAGTGATTTTAGGTTTATCTGGTGGTGTGGACTCTTCTGTGGTTGCATTACTTTTTACATCGTGCTATCGGTAAAAATCTACACTGCGTATTCGTGGATAACGGCTTACTCCGCTTACACGAAGGCGATCAAGTCATGGAAATGTTCGGTGATAAATTCGGCTTAAATATTACCCGTGTTGATGCTGAAAGCCGTTTCTAAGGTGAACTTGCAGGCGTATCGGATCCTGAAGCAAAACGTAAAATTATCGGTAAAGTATTCGTGGATGTATTCGATGATGAATCGAAAAAACTCACTAACGTGAAATGGCTGGCACAAGGTACGATCTACCCTGACGTGATCGAATCTGCAGCAAGCAAAACCGGTAAAGCACATGTGATTAAATCACACCACAACGTAGGTGGCTTACCAGACTATATGAAACTTGGCTTAGTTGAACCTTTACGTGAATTGTTTAAAGATGAAGTACGTAAAAATCGGTTTAGCATTGAGGCTTGCCGGCTGAAATGATCAACGCCACCCATTCCCGGGCCCGGCTTTAGGCGTGCGTGTGATAGGCGAAGTGAAAAAAAGAATACTGCGATTTATTACGCCGTGCCGATGCGATCTTTATCGAAGAATTACGCAATAGCGGTTGGTATGAAAAAACCAGTCAAGCCTTCAGCGTATTCTTACCTGTGAAATCTGTTGGCGTCATGGGCGATGGCCGTAAATACGATTAGGGTGATCTCGCTACGTGCAGTAGAAACCATCGATTTTATGACCGCACATTGGGCTCATTTACCTTATGATTTATTAGGCAAAGTGTCTAACCGCATCATCAATGAAGTGAATGGTATTTCCCGTGTGGTGTATGACATCAGCGGAAAACCCCCAGCAACTATCGAATGGGAGTAACCTAAATCAATTTAAAGGGCAAATTATTTTGCCCTTTTCTTCTATAACAACAACTTTTCTCATCAGATATTCACTATGGACATCGCATTTTTACTCGGCACTAAAATTATTGAACTGACACTTATTGTGCTTATTGGCTATGGGTTAGTTAAATCAAAACTATTAAAAATCAGAAGATAGCAAACCGCTTTCCATTATTGGGCTTTATGTCATCAGCCCAGCGGTAATGATTGAAGCCTTTCAAATTGATTACACACCTGAAATCTTGCAAGGTTTGCAGCTTTCACTGCTTATGGCCGTGTTTCTTCAGGGTATTCTGATTATTATTGGCAGTCTGTTAAAGCGCCTATTAAACCTTGATCCTATTGAACACGCCACCTCTATTTATTCCAATTCAGGTAACTTAATTATTCCGATTGTGATGTCGTTATTTGGCAAAGAATGGGTCATTTACGCCAGCTGTTTTATCGTAGTACAAACCTTTTCTATTTTTGGACGCATTGCCGTTTGATTATCGTAGGAAAAGGAAATTTATCGCTGAAGACGATTGCTAAAAACATCAATATTTGGTCAATTCTCGTTGGCGCATTTTTGTTTGCTTTTTCAAATTAAGCTGCCAAACATTATCAATGGCACACTCTCTTCATCGGTTTGTTTATTGGTCCGAATGCCATGCTTGTTGCGGGCATGTTAATTGCCGCAATTCCATTAAAAAGCATCGATCATCTAAGCGCATTTATTTAGTTACACTATTGCGCTTGCTGCTTTATTCCGATTTTATTATTGGTATTGATAAAGCTCATTGGCTTTGCTGATTGGATTGAAAAAGGCGAGATAATTGTGCTAATTAGTTTTTTTAGCAACCACCAGTCCCTCTGCAGCAACAGTGACACAAATGGCCGTGATTTATAACAATAATCCACAAAAAGCCAGCGCCATTTATGGAATAACGACGCTGCTTTGTATGTTTACGATGCCGCTTGTGATTGCGTTATATCAAATGTGAGTTATAAAAACCACGCTTTAGCGTGGTTTTGTTTTCTTTCGTTAAGCTAAGATGTTCTTCGCAATCACATCGCCCATTTCACTGGTTGAAAATTGACGTATTTTTCATCTGCTAAATCACCTGTACGATAGCCATCTGCAAGTGCTTTTTGAATAGCTTGCTCAATTGCATCTGCTGCATTATTTAAGTTAAAACTATAACGCAGCATCATTGCAGCAGAAAGAATTTGCGCAATAGGGTTTGCAATGTTTTTGCCTGCAATATCTGGCGCAGAACCACCCTGCTGGCTCATACAATCCAAAACCATCTTCATTTAAACTGGCTGAAGGTAACATTCCCATTGAACCGGTAATCTATGGCAGCCTCATCTGAGATAATATCGCCGAAGATATTTGAACAAAGCAGAATATCAAATGATTCTGGCGATTTGATAAGTTGCATCGTTGCATTATCAATATACATATGCTCTAAAGTCACTTCAGGGAATTCTTTCGCTACTTCATTGACTGTTTCACGCCATAAAATTGAGCTTTGTAATACATTCGCTTTATCAATTGAGGTAACGTGTTTTCTGCGTTTTCATTGCTGATTCAAAATGCTACGCGTGCAATACGTTCAATTTCATATTTGTAATACACTTCCGTATCAAATGCTTTGGTTTGTGCACCTCGCCTTCTCTGCCTTTCGGTTGGCCAAAAATAGATGCCGCCTCGTTACACTCACGCACCACCACCATATCAAAGCCTTTCGCTGCAATATCTGCACGTAGTGACAGAATTTTTTTCTAATCCTGATAAAAGTGCCGCAGGACGAAGGTTACAGAATAATTTGAAATGTTTGCGAAGTGGTAATAATGAGCCACGTTCTGGTTGCTCATCTGGTGGAAGATTGGTCCATTTCGGCCGCCAACAGAAACCGAATAAAAATAGCGTCAGCTTCTTCGCAGCCTTTTAGGGTGTTTTTCTGGTAGCGCTTTTGCCTTGAGCATCAATGGCTGCACCGCCGATATTAAAATGATTAAAATTTAATTTGAAGCCAAATTTTTGTTGTGTTGCTTCTAATACCTTGATGGCTTGAGCCATAATTTTTCAGGTCCAATACCGTCACCGGCTAATACTGCGATGTTGTAAGTTTGCATAAAATCCTCAATAGTTATTGATAATAGTTTTTCTATTTTACCCAAAAAGCCAATTTTGGGCTAGAATAAGTTATTCGAAGGAGAAAGAATGCAAACAAAAATATTCACCAAATTGGCTTTTGCACTCTGTTGCATAAACTTAACCGCTTGCAGCACGATAACTAGCTCTAGCTGAAAGAGAATTATTCGCCTTATGCCGGCGTGGTTTTTAGATTTTAAAAATGATGCAGGAAGGAGGTATTTTTAGTGTTCTCGCTGTGATTGATTTACCACTAAGTTTTATATTAGATACACTAATGCTACCCGTTACTGTTTGAGTTAAAGAATAACGAATATAGAAAAACAGCGATCAGATTTTGCAAAACTTTTCACAAAATCCGACCGCTTTATCTTTACGTTGTACCTATGATTAACGTTTTTGCTTTTGCATTTTGGAAGGTCAGTACTGAACCTTCAAACACTTCTGCCGCTAAACCAACAGATTCGTGAAGTGTTGGGTGAGCGTGGATGGTTAATGCGATATCTTCAGCATCACAACCCATTTCGATTGCTAAAACCACCTCACCTAACACTCCGCCACCGTTGCTACCAACGATTGCACCACCTAATAAACGGTGAGTGTCTTTATCGAAGATTAACTTGGTCATACCTTCAGAACATTCTGAAGCGATTGCACGACCTGAAGCAGCCCAAGGAATTTAGCCACTTCGTAGTTTTAAGCCTTCTTGTTTACACTCTTTCTCAGTTTTACCTACCCAAGCAACTTCTGGCTCAGTATAAGCAATTGATGGAATCACTTTTCGATCGAAGTAGTGTTTTGTCCCTGCAATTACTTCTGCAGCAACGTGACCTTCGTGAACACCTTTATGTGCTAACATTGGTTGACCCACGATATCACCGATTGCGAAGATGTGTGGTACATTGGTGCGCATTTGTTTGTCAACGTGAATGAAACCGCGTTCATCAACTTCAACGCCTGCTTTACCTGCATCAATCAATTTACCGTTTGGTGTACGACCGATAGCAGCAAGTACAGCATCATAACGTTTAGTATCGTTACATGCTTTACCTTCCATTGAAACACAGATACCGTCATCTTTTGCTTCAACTGCAGTTACTTTCGTTTCAAGCATTAACTTGAATTTTTTCTCGATTTGTTTGGTGTAGATTGCTACCACATCTTTATCTGCTGCCGGGATAACTTGGTCGAACATTTCGACCACTTCAATCTCTGAACCTAGAGAATGATAAACTGTACCCATTCTAAACCGATGATACCACCACCCATGATAAGAAGTTTTTTCGGTACTTCTTTTAATTTAAGTGCATCTGTTGAATCCCAAATACGTGGATCTTCATGTGGGATAAATGGTAATTGAATTGGACGAGAACCCGCTGCGATAATTGCATTATCAAATTTAACAGTAGTTGCGTTACCATCACGGTCACGTGCACCAATGTATTTGGGTCAGTAAATGCTGCTAAGCCTTCAACTACAGTCACTTTACGTGCTTTTGCCATACCCGCTAAGCCACCAGTTAATTTAGCAACTACTGCTTCTTTACCTGCACGAACTTCATCTAAATTGATGGTTGGTTCACCAAAGTAAACACCATTTTTAGTTGCGTGTTTTGCTTCTTCAATTACTTTAGAAACGTGTAATAACGCTTTTGATGGAATACAACCTACGTTTAAACATACCCCACCTAAAGTTGAATCAACGCTCAACAAGAACGGTTTCTAAACCTAAGTCTGCGCAACGGAACGCTGCTGAATAACCTGCAGGGCCCGCACCAAGCACAACCACTTGTGTTTTTAATTTCTTTACTCATATCTTTTTCCTTTGAAGACGTAAAACGTCATTTCGGATGATTTGATAACAAGCGGTCAATTTTGCAAAACTTTTACAAATTAGACCGCTACAGATTTCATTACATGACTAGCGACGAATATCTGCTAATACGCCATTGATGTAGCTTAAGAAGCGAGCACTCATCAGCAATCATCGATCACGCGGGTGATCGAATGATAATGATAATGGAAGCATTAAGCGTGGCTCGAATTCTTTCACTGTTCCAAACTGGTGCCATTTCAGATTTAGACACACCTAAAATTGCCACTTCGGTGCATTTACGATTGGAGTAAGTGAGTAGTACCGATACCGCCAAGGCTTGAAATGGTGAAACATCCGCCTTGCATATCTGAACCTGAAAGTTTGCCATCACGTGCTTTTTCGATACTTCCATCAATTCACGAGAAAGTTCGATAATGCCTTTTTGTTTACATTTTTGAATACTGGTACAACTAAACCATTAGGCGTATCTACCGCCACACCAATATTGATGTATTTTTAAGTGTAAGTTTTTGACCATCTTCAGAAATTGAGCTATTGAAACGAGGGAACGCTTCTAATGCTTTCGCAACCGCTTTCATAATGAACACAACTGGTGTAATTTTTACATCAAGTTTTTTGTTTTTCAACAATCTTGTTCTGTTCTTTACGGAACGCTTCAAGCTCAGTGATATCTGTGCGGTCGAAGTGTGTTACGTGAGGAATCATTACCCAGTTACGGTGTAAGTTCGCACCTGAAATTTTTGTTGATACGGCTTAATTCAACTTCTTCTACTTCACCGAATTTGCTGAAGTCAACTTTCGGCCATGGTAATAAGCCTAAGCCCGCACCATTTGCCACACCGTTACCAGCAGCTGCAGCTGATGAAACAGTACCTGTTTCAAATGCTTTAACTGCAGTTTTCACGTATGCTTTGAATATCTTCTTTAACGATACGACCTTTACGACCTGTACCTTTCACTTTATCTAAGTTAACACCGAACTCACGTGCTAAACGGCGAATCACAGGTGTTGCATGAGCGAATGCTGCGCTTGCTACCACTTGTTCTTGGCTTAAACCTGAAACATTACCAGATTGAGCTGCGTGCCGCCGCTTGTGGTGTTGCAGGTGCAGGTGCAGCTGCTGGCGCTGACGCTGCTGGAGCAGGTGCTGCGCCTGCAACTTCAAAGCGCATAATTAATGAACCAGTTGATACTTTATCGCCTGATTTCACTAAAATTTCTTTTACTACGCCTGCAAATGGAGCTGGCACTTCCATTGATGCTTTATCACCTTCAACGGTAATTAAAGATTGCTCTTCAGAAACAGTATCACCCACTGCAACCATAATTTCAGTTACGTTTACTTCATCGCCACCGATATCTGGTACATTAACATCTTTAATTGCTGCTGCTTGAGGTGCTGCTGGCGCTGCTGCTTGAGCTGGTGCAATTGCAGCTGCTGGCGCTGCAGATGCAGTTTCAAATTTCATGATAAGTTTACCAGTTGAAACTTTATCACCTACGTTGATTAAAATTTCTTTAACTACGCCTGCGATTGGTGCTGGTACTCCATTGAAGCTTTATCGCCTTCAACGTTAATGATAGATTGATCAACTTCAACACTATCACCCACTTTTCACCATGATTTCAGTCACGTTTACTTCATCAGAACCGATATCTGGTACATTAACTTCAACAACAGCTGAAGCGGTTGCCACAGGTGCTGGTGCTGCAGCTGCTTGCGCCTCTGCTGCAGGTGCTGCCGGTGCTGCACCTGCTGCTTCTAATACTAACATTGGTGAACCAGTTGTTACTTTATCGCCAACTTTAACTAAAACTTCTTTAACCACACCTGCTTCTGGTGCTGGTACTTCCATTGAAGCTTTATCACCTTCTACATTGATGATTGATTGATCTGCAGAGATGGTATCGCCCACGTTCACCATTACTTCTGTTACGGTAACTTCATCACTACCGATATCTGGTATATTAATTTGTTTTGACATTTTGGTAATCCTTGTTGATTAAAATCTCTCCCTTAACGGGAGAGAGCTTTATTCATTTTATGCGTATAACGGGTTAATGCGATTCATTTAATCCGAATTTCGCAATTGCATCAGCAACTACTTGTGCAGTTACTGTGCCTTCTTTCGCTAATTGAGAAAGTGCAGCTACAACAACATAACGTGCATCCACTTCGAAGTGTTCACGTAAGTTTGCACGCTGTCTGAACGACCGAAACCGTCTGTACCCTCACACATGATAGTGACGGCTTGGTACGAATGCACGAATTTGGTCTGCGTATGCTTTCACATAATCTGTTGACGCTACTGTTGGTAAGTCCGCTAATACTTGCGCAACATAAGGTACGCGTTGTTCCGCTGTTGGATGTAATAGGTTCCAACGTGCTGCATCTTTGACCTTCACGCGCTAATTCATTGAATGATGGTGCTGAGAATACATCTGAAGTTACACCATAGTCATTTGCAAGAATTTGTGCTGCTTCACGAACATGACGCATGATTGCACCTGAACCTAACAATTGAACGTGACCTTTGCCTTTACCTTTCACAGTTTCAAATTTGTATAAACCTTTACGGATACCTTCTTCTGCACCTTCTGGCATTGCAGGTTGATCCATCACTTCGTTTAATGTGGTCATGTAGTAGAACACGTCTTCTTGTTTTTCACCATACATGCGGTTGATACCGTCTTGCATGATTACCGCAACTTCAAACGCAAATGATGGGTCATAAGTTACACAGTTAGAATGATGCCAGCTTGAATATGGCTGTGACCATCTTCGTGTTGTAAACCTTCACCGTTTAGGGTTGTACGACCTGAAGTACCGCTACCATGAAACCACGAGCTAATTGGTCACCCGCTAACCACATCATATCGCCCACACGTTGGAACCAAACATTGAGTAATAGATGAAGAATGGAATCATTGGTTGGTTATTAACAGAGTATGAGTTCGCTGCTGCTAACCAAGATGCTGTTGCGCCTAATTCATTGATACCTTCTTGTAACACTTGACCATCAGTCGCTTCACGATAGTATGCAACTAAATCACGGTCTGAAGGAACATAGTTTTTGACCATGTGGGTTATAAATACCAACTGACGGAATAAACCTTCCATACCGAAAGTACGTGCTTCATCAGCAATCATTGAACAATAGTTTTACCGATGTTTTTTATCTTTTAACAAGATATTTAAAGCACGAGTAAATGCCATTGTTGTAGAAAATACCACGTGGTTGCTCTTCTAATAGCGCTTTAAATTCTTCTAATGCTGGTACTTTTATATTCAACATCAAATTTAGGGCGACGAGCCAGTACATAACCATTTAATGCTTTACGGTGGCCGTGTAAGTATTCATACTCTGGTGTACCTTCAGCAAATTTAATGTATTCTAAGTTTTCAACTTGCTCATCAGTTAATGGTAATTGAAGTAGTCACGGAAACCTTTAAGGCTTTCGTAAGACATTTTAGATTGGTGAGCGGTGTTTTTACTTTCCGCTTCAGGAATTTTATAACCTTTTAACTTGGTGCGCTAAAATTACAACTGGTTTATCTGCTTTTTGTGCTCTTGCATAAGCTGCATATAATTTTTCGCTATCATGTGCACCACGACGTAATGCCCAGATTTCATCATCTGTCATATCTGCAACTAATGCTGCAGTTTCTGGATAACGACCGAAGAAGTGTTCACGAACGTAGCACCATCTTTAGATTTGAAAGTTAAATAGTCACCATCAACCACTCCATCATTAACTGAGTTAATTTACCTGAAGTGTCTTTAGCGAATAATTTATCCCAGTTGCTGCCCCATAATACTTTGATTACTTCCCAACCAGCACCTGTGAATAAGCTTTCTAACTCTTGAACGATTTTTACCGTTACCGTTAACTGGACCATCTAAACGTTGTAAGTTACAGCTGATAGTGAAAAATTAAGTTATCTAATTTTTCACGAGCAGCAAAAGTTAATGCGCCTTTAGACTCGATTTCATCCATCTCACCATCGCCTAAGAATGCATATACTTTTTGATCTTTAGTATCTTTTTAAGCCGCGGTTATCTAAGTATTTTAAGAAACGAGCTTGGTAGATTGCGTTCACTGGACCTAAACCCATTGAAACGGTTGAGAATTGCCAGAATTCAGGCATTAATTTAGGGTGTGGATATGAAGATAAACCATCTGCGAAAAGCTTCTTGGCGGAAGTTATCTAATTGTGCTTCAGTTAAACGACCTTCAAGATAAGTACGAGCGTACATACCTGGTGCAGCGTGACCTTGGAAGAAGATTAAGTCGCCACCATTTTTTTCTGTTGCCGCTTTGAAGAAGTGGTTATAACACACTTCACACATTGTTGCTGCAGATTGGAATGTTGAAATATGACCACCCAAGTCAAGATCTTTCTTCTGGCTACGTAAAACCATTGCGATAGCATTCAACGAACTGCTGAACGGATACGACGCTCGATTTCACGATCACCTGGATATGCAGGTTGCTCAGAAACGGAATTGTGTTCACATAATCGGTTGTAACACCTGTTGGTAAAGCAACACCATTAGTACGAGCCTGCCCGATAACTTGCTCGATGATATATTGAGCGCGTTCAACGCCTTCTTCACGAATTAATGAGGTCTAATGATTGTAACCAATCTTGTGTTTCGATTGGATCTACGTCATTTTTAAGAATCTCTGACATAGGTTGTCCTTATATTTCTATTAAATGATTAGTAGCAAGTTAAATAACTTGCCATTAACTAAAATTAAGTAGAAAAAGAGTGTTAAACTAATTTAAACTACTTGTTCCTGCATATTTTAACAAAAACATCCGATTGTTAAAAAGAATGTAGAAAATTTGGAGAGAAAAGATAACAAAATAACCATTTTTGTCTAGCCTTTTTGAGGCTCTAGCCATAGTCTCTGCTTATCTTTTTCGCTACTTCAAATCTTCATTAAATTTAATCAATTTATTGATTTTTTTCAATCGGATATGTTTCGCTAATGTTTGAATTAAACCAGGGCCTTCATAAATTAAACCAGAATAAACTTGTAATAATTTTTGCTCCCGCATCAATCTTTTCTTGCCCAGATGCTAAAGAATGAATGCCGCCACTCACCAATAATAGGTAAAGCCCCATTTAATTCTTTTTGCTAACCGCATATTAATTTAGTACTTAACGCATTTAACGGTTTTCCGCTGAGTCCTCCGACTTGTTCTGCATTGATTAACCCAGCAAACTGCTTTTCGCGGGACAAAGTGGTATTTCCAGCAATGACGCCATCAATACGATGTCTGATTAAACTATCAGCTACAGAAGCAATCTCTTCCTCTGTTAAATCAGGCGCTATTTTTAATACAAGCGGTTTATATTGTTGAAACTTTTGCGAAAGTCGCGCTTGCTCGGCTTTTAAGTCCTGAAAGTAACTTATCTAATGCTTCGCCATATTGCAAGCTACGCAAATTTTTAGTGTTAGGAGAAGAGATGTTTACCGTAATATAACCAGCATATTCATAGACCTTACGTAAACAAATTTGATAATCATCTAAGGCATTTTCAATTGGTGTAACCGCATTTTTACCAATGTTAATACCTAAAATGCCATCATATTTTGCACGTTTTACATTTTCGACTAAGACATCCACACCGAGATTATTAAAAACCATTTCGATTGATAATTCCTTCAGCTTCTAAAATTCGGAACTGGCGTGGTTTAGGATTGCCATCTTGCGCCAATGGTGTAACCGTGCCCACCTCAATAAAACCAAACCCCAGCTTTCCAAAACCATCAATAGCCTCTCCATTTTTATCTGCGCCAGCAGCAAGGCCAATTGGATTTTTAAATTTTAGCCCCATAACTTCTACTGGGTTATCTGGTGCAGGAAAAATCGGAAAAGGAGCTTACCAGCCATTTTTAGTGCTTTTATTGTAAACTCATGCGCACTTTCTGGGTTGCATAGAAAAATGAACTTTCTAACTAATGAATACATAAATATTAAGCCATTTGTTGTGTTATCTCGCTTCTCAGTATAGGCCGAGAAAAGTGATATGATTTCTATAGAAAAGCCCAATCTTACGATTGGGCTTTTATATTAGGCATCAAACATAGCCGAGATAGATTCTTCATTACTAATGCGGCGAATCGCTTCAGCTAACATGCTTGATAATGTTAAAGCACGGACTTTATTTAATGCTTTAATTTCATCTGATAATGGAATAGTATCTGTGACAACCACTTCATCTAAAGCTGGATTTGCGAGATTCTTCGCAGCAGTACCTGAAAGTACAGCATGTGTTGCATAAGCAACAACTTTTGTTGCTCCGCGTTCTTTTTAACGCTTCCGCTGCTTTTAACTAAAGTACCGCCAGTATCAATCATGTCATCAACAAGGATACAATCACGGCCAGAAACATCACCAATAATATGCATAACTTGAGAAACATTTGCTTTTTGATTTACGTTTATCAATGATTGCCATATCTGCATCATTTAATAATTTTTGCAATTGCACGCGCACGAACCACACCACCAATATCTGGAGACACAACCATTGGATTATTCAGTGCATTTTGTTTTTGAATATCTTCAATCAATACTGGAGAACCAAATACGTTATCTACTGGCACATCAAAGAAACCTTGGATCTGCTCTGCATGTAAATCACAAGTTAACACGCGATCGACCCCTACGCTAGAAAGGGAAGTCCGCAACCACTTTTGCTGTAATTGGCACACGAGCAGAACGTACACGGCGGTCTTGACGAGCATAACCAAAATATGGAATAACTGCAGTAATACGACCAGCTGACGCACGACGTAAGGCATCCACCATTACAACCAACTCCATTAAGTTATCATTCGTTGGTGCACAAGTTGATTGAATAATGAATACATCTGCACCACGTACATTTTCATTGATTTGAACTTGAATTTCACCATCGCTAAAACGACCGACTGTAGCATCACCAAGAGAGGTATAAAGATGTTTTAGCAATACGTTTGGCAAGCTCTGGCGTTGCATTACCTGCAAACAGTTTAATATCTGGCATGGAAAAGATCCTTTGTTGGATTAAGGGGTTAAAATGAAGATGTTGATGCAATGGCGAAATGTTTTGCCCTTTCGCCACAAAAACCAAACACATCTGCTGGTTTTTGAGCAAAGACTTTTCTCGCCTCTGCTTCAGAATCACCTCGGCAAAAATACAGGCACCTGTACCTGTTAACCTAAACTCTGCGTATTTTAACAACTTTTAAGATAAGTTCATCAACCTTTGAATAATGTTCTCGGACAACTTTTTCGCAAATCGTTTTTCCCATTTGGCTGCCAATAATGTTTTTAACGTCACGTTTAGGAGTATTTCTTGGTAAATTCGGATCATTGAAGATCTCGCAGTTGATATCGAAACATCTGGCTTTAAAACCACATACCAAGGCGTTTTCAGCTCAAAAGAAGTTAATTCTTCGCCAACGCCTTCCGCAAAAGCTGCAAAACCTCGTACAAAGATTGGTACATCCGCCCCTAATGACAAGCCTAATTCCGCTAATTCTGGCAGTGATAGCCCTGTTTTCCAATAATGATTAAGCTCAACTAGCACCGTTGCTGCATTTGAAGAGCCCCCACCAACACCGCCACCCATCGGCAATTTTTGTGGACAGCAATACGCGCTCCTTTTTAAACAAGCGGTCTTTTTCTGTAAAAGTTTTTGCAGCACGGTAAATGAGGTTTTGTTCAGTAGGAACCCCTTCGATTTCATTCTCTAAAATAATCTCAGGGGTTCTCAGTGACTTCAATTTCAATCTCATCTCCGAAATCTAGAAATTGAAAAAGGGTCTGCAAATCGTGATAGCTGCTTTTCACGTTTGCCTACCACATAAAGAAAAAGATTTAATTTAGCCGGACTAGGTAATGTATATTTCATTAAAATACCCAATTATCAATACGAATTTTTAGCGTTTGTGTGCCATTTTCTAATACAATGAGTTTCGGCAGATTAGGAACACGATCTTCATAATATTCAACATAGTTAACTGTCCAATTTACATTATTCAATCGATAGCTAAACTGGGAAAAGTTGACGTTTTCATTCACAATATATTGACCTTTCTTTTTCTGGTTGACCTTTCAACCAGTATGCGAGCTGATCAATAGGGAACGATATGCCAATAATTTCTTGCATGACACGCATCAATATCACGATCCGAACGTGAATTTCCTTCACTATCAGATACTGTTAATCCTTTTCGCATTACGATGAAGTTTTAATGATTTACTAGATAAATTGGAAGATAATTCTAAGCCAAAAATTAGCAGGTGAATTATATTGCTAATTAAAATGGGAAGAGAATCTCTCTTCTGGCGAAATATATCCAAATTGGCCATCTGTTTTATAATGTTGTATTTGGCTAAGTTTAGCTAAATGAGCTTGCCATTGTTGATCATTATGTGGGATATGAATAACTGGTTTTTGTGCTTGGGTCATGCATCTAATACTGATTTACACCCACTTAAAGAAAGTAGCAAAGCTAAGCCCATTACTTTAGTTATTTTTTCATAGAAATCCTTACGATTATCACTTAACTAATCAACAATATACCTGAAATTAGCTCTATGCTCATCACAAAGCTTGTTTTGTTGAGTAGGGGATTTCTATAATAAGAATTCATTTCACTACTGGAAAAATAAAATGTTATCTGCATTAAAAAATTATTAATAAACTATGCCGTCCATCTATCAATAAAAAGATTGCAGCAACGATTAAAAATCATGAAATGTCTGTTATTTCAAGTAACTGTAATGGGGCATTGATCTTACATGATTTAAACCAAGCATTTCGCTCTCCTTTTGTAAATCTTTATCTCGAACCTTCCGATTTCATTCGATATCTGAAAAGCATGCAGGAATATAATGCTCCAAACACTGACATTCATTCCATCTGATAAATCTTATCCCGTTGGAAAAGTTAGGGGATATTACTCACATTTCATGCACTATCATTCAGAAGAAGAGGCAAAAACCAAATGGGGAATCACGGCTTAAACGAATTAATTTAAATAATCTATTTATTATAATGACCGATAGAGATGGGAGGACTTACCAAGATTTAAAAGAGTTTGATGAGCTCCATTCAAAAATAAGATTGTTTTTACGCATAAGCATTATCCAGAATTCTCTTCTAGTTTTTATATAAAAGGTTTTGACAATTCATCACAAGTTGGCGACTTGTTTGATTTTTCTGGTTGGAATGGACAAAAATATTATGACCAATTCGATTATGTAAATTGGTTTAATCAAGAAAAATGCATAACTCAAAAGCTTTTCAGTTTTAATAACCAGGCTTTTTATTTGATATACTGATTGAGTAATTTCTAAATCGACTATTTTTTTCACTTACTTGCAAAAAAATTCACGTAAAAGGACTGAGCTCTTGGCTTATTTTTCTCTATTTCCGCTTTAGGAGCTGAAATTGCCTTTTCTATACATTTTATTTCTATCTTATCTTTTACAGAGAGAAAATTCATTTGTTGCTTTTAGAAAAACACTTTGATGTAAAGCTTAGCTTTCTCATCACTTGAGAAGCCTCACTTACGTTACCCTGCCTTTAATTTTTCCAGTTCGTCTACATATGATTTAACAACCGCATCCACAGCCTCATTCTTATCAAAGAAGCTACACTCAGTTAACATAGGAGAACCATTAATTTCTCCAGAGCCAGTGCAAAAATACTTCATTTTTCTCCTTGTTAACTTCTACTAGTTTTTTTCATACTCTGTTTTTAAATCTTGCTTGGACAGACTGAAAACTGAACTTATCTTTTTGAAGGAAAAATGAGGAATGCATCATCGTTAATTCCATTATCAATTGTTTTTATCGTGCCTGAAACAAGAAAAAGATTTTCCTTTATAATACTTATCTCCTCTGAGCTCATTTTTCACTATATGTTTTTAAAATAGTTTCTGCCTCTATCGGTTTTTAGGGCATTAAGCTTTTCATTTTCCTTATATTCCTCATTAAAAAGGCGTTTCCTCGCCATTCAGGAATTTTTGTATATTTTCCCTTAACATAATCTTTGATAACTTCAAGCTCCTTATCTGTCGGCTTGAATGTTACTTCTTCCGCATAAGCTATCCTCCAGAAAAAGAAGAGAGTATTAGTGATGATAATAGTAGTTTCTTCATTTTTAACTCCTGTTGCAACTAAGTTAAACAATTCTACTATAAACAAATTTTATTTAGATATAGATCGCAAGAAAAATTAGATAAGAAATATAATGATATGATTCAAAGAGAATTTTTAAGATAATAAAAAGCCTAGTTATTAAACCAGGCTTATAATAATTGAGTGCTCTGAGCTGAGACTCGAACTCGCACATCCTATGGACACTACCCCTCAAGATAGCGTGTCTACCAATTCCACCATCAGAGCATTTAATTATTGAGGAATATCACTATTTAGTTGTGAATTCACTTTAGCGGGGTTGTTCAATTGTTTGTTGAACATTGCTTAAATCTTCAAATTGGCTAGACGGTCTCGTTTGATGTGTATTTAAATTACCAATCAATAAACTGATACCAAAGAAAAATTGTTGCAAAAACTGCGGTCATTCTAGACAAAAAAGTTAGCAGAACCTGCAGAACCAAAAACTGTTCCTGATGCTCAGCACCAAATGAAGCACCAACGTTCGCACCTTTTTCCTTGTTGCATTAGGACTAATCCTACTAAAAATAACTGCAACAAAAAGATAAACAAGAGTTAAAATATTTTAGCATTAAATCATCCGATATTTTTAGATTTAAAAATTAAAAATCAATTTGCTATAGGCGAAATAATATCACGTTCTCTAGCCACTTTGCAAAGTGCTTTTTATACACTAATCTTCTCTTTGATTATTTTTCAGCTTGCACCATATTTTTATTAGCCTTAGCATAACCTTTTCTAGCTGGTTGAGACATTGACCCAAGACTTCTCAATTTTTCTCTATCAACATACAATAATGTTGGTAATTGCGATGTCAATTCAGACATAAATTGCTGGTAACTCAGCCTGTTTTTGCTAATATCCGTTAATTGCATCTCCCAATGAGCCGTCATATCTGGCAGTGTCGCTTTGTGCAGGTAGCGCTGAATTAATGTCCGTCCAACCTCTGTACTTTGAATGTAACGTCCTTTTATTAAGAAACCGCGCTTGAAAAGTAACTCAATAATACTTGCTCGCGTCGCCTCTGTACCTAATCCATCGGTTTCACGCAGCACTTTTTTTAGCTGCTTATCTTGTACAAAACGCGCAATTCCAGTCATTGCTGAAAGTAAAGTGGCATCAGTAAAACAACGCGGAGGTTGCGTCTTTTTACTTTCCATTTCACCTTTCTCACAAAAAGCTCATCGCCTTTTTGACTTCTGGTAATAAAGGTTCAGCTTCTTCATAAGCGTCCCTCTTTCCCTAATAATGACTTCCAGCCTGCTACAATCAGATTTCTAGCCTGGGCACAAAACTTCCACCTGCAATTTGTAAGCTAATTTTTGCTTTTCGATATTCAGCATCCACACAAAATTGCATTAAATACTGGCGAGCAATAAGTCGATAAACTTGTTTTCGTTCTCTGTTAAATGAACATTTCCTGTGTCTAGATGTAGGAATAATAGCATGGTGTGCTTCCACTTTTTATCATTCCAACAACGATTACTCAAATTAAGGTCAACTACTGCTGGTGGCGTATTATATTCTTCAATGATGCCCTATAGCTGAAATTACCTTTGAATCTATCCGCATAATGTTCTTGAGGTAAATAACGATTATCAGAGCGAGGATAAGTAATCAATTTATGGGTTTCATATAATTTTTGGCAAATATCAAGCGCTGCTTTGTGCTGAGAGGCCAAATAAGCGTGCTGCATCAATTTGTAATGCAGAAAGTGAGTATGGCAACGGAGCACCTTCATTTTCCATCTTATTTTTGATAATCTCACCACGCTAGCCGGTTGACCAGTTATCCGTTTAACCACATTCTCTGCCAAACCTTGCGAAATTACCCTCCCTTCATCATCTTGATAATCTTCACAAGCTGGACTAGGTTGCCATTTTGCTTTAAAAAGCGAATATCTGTTTTAGGATCATGAATATGTGCAAACACTTCAAAATAATCTTTAGGCACAAAATTTTCAATTTCTGAGATCGCGCCCTAACAATCAATCCTAAAAACAGAGTTTGCACTCGTCCAACTGAGAGCACACCTTTATAGCCAGCCCATTGTCCTTGAATGGTATATGCTCGGCTCATATTGATACCATATAGCCAATCGGCACGCGCGCGTGCTAAAGCAGAAGTTGCAAGCGGTACAAAATCCTTATTATTTTGCAAACGTTCTATAGACCGTTTAACCGCATTCGGATTAAGATCACTGACTAAACAGCGCTGAATTTGTTGGCGTTTTTCTGATGATACATTTAGATAGCTAAAGAGCTCATCCACCAAAAGCTGCCCTTCTCTATCTGGGTCACCCTGCATTAACCAGTACATCCGCTTTTTACTAATTTTTCAACCGCTTGTAACTGCTTATAGGTTTCTTTTTAGGCACTAACTCTCCATTGTTCAGGCACAATTGGCAAAGTTTCCATTCGCCATTTTTGAAACGCTCATCATAAGCTTCTGGTGGTGCTTGCTCAGTAAATGCCCGATACACCAAGTAACCACATCATTCTCGCCACACTGAATATAGCCATCTCCACGGGTATGCGGCTTAGGTAACACATCGGCAATTGCTCGGGCAAGACTTGGTTTTTCAGCTATAAATAATCGCATAAAAATAATTAGAATTTTAGAAGAAGGAAAAGGAGAATGTTTTTCATCTCCTTTTATTAGTTACTGGCTAGTTTAAACCTTGTTGAGATAACAGCATTTGACATTGCACTGGGGCAACCGGTATTGATTTTACTTTTTGGCTTGCTAGCTCCTTCAGGCGCAGGCTCAAACCAAGAATAAAGTTCTGCACCACAACCATCACCTGCAGGTAACGCAGCCTGATTTTCGCAATTTGGCGCATCAGCAGGACAACTTAAACGAACATGAATATGTGAATCATGTCCATGCAAGGACGAATCTTTTGTAGCCAAGCTCTATCTCGCACCCGCAGTATTACAAAGTTTCACTTTAATCGCTGGATTCACAAAAAAATACGGTTTACTCGAGGATCTTGCGCAGCTAATTTAATTAGAGTGGTCTGGTTCGGTGTCCAAAACACGTTCATCTACCACTTGTGCATCACGATTAACCATTAGGGTGGCTAATCCTGCTGGATTTTTGGCGGTTTCATCGTCCATCGGGCCAAACCGTAACCAAATATCTGCATCTAAGCCTGTTTGATGACTCGCATGGCCAGAAGAAAAACGTCCGCCAGCAGGCATTCCCATATCGCCAATTAAGATAGGGTGGTAATCCAGCTGCTTTTGATTTCGCCCAAGCTGTTTTAGATAATTTAATAATTGCGGGTGTCCATAATAACGATTTCTTTGATGAACGAATGACTTGATATCCCTCACCTTTTTAAAGCTAATGGTTGGGCACCAATAATACAACCATTACTATAGCCGCCTATTGATTGAGGTTTACCGTTAATTGGCGCTTGAATTTTCTCCCAAATACTCGCTTGTGAAGAAAATGAAAGTGCCGCTAACCCAAGCAGCACCACAGATTTTAATTTTTCATAACTTTCCAAACATAATAAAAAGGACAATCTCATGACTATTTTGGCAAATTCCCTATAAAATAGCTACTGATTGTCCAATTTATTACAATTCTTACAGAAGTGAGATTAACCACCAGCAAGTTTTACTTTTAAAAGCCTTTTTTTGCGCAAGGATTTGTTGCAATAATTCACGATTATCACCTTGAATTTCAATTGTGCCATCTTTTAACTGAACCACCCACACCGCTACGTTTTTCAATTCTGCAGCTAACAATTTTAATTCAGTATCAGATAAATCTAATCCTGTAATTACGCAAACGCCTTTGCCTTTTTCGACCGCTTGTTTGACGTTGAATACGAACAATACCATCGCCTTTCGGTCTTTCTTCTTTAGGTTTATTCGGCGTAATTCTTCCTGTTTCTGTGGAATAAACTAAAGTCATCCATTATGCCTCAATAGATGCGTTAATCGCTTTTAAGGCAGCAAGCGGATCTTTCAGCTGTGTAATTGGACGACCAATTACCAAATAATCTGAACCCGTTTCAATAGCCAAACGAGGTGTCATTACACGACGTTGATCACCAAAAATCAGAACCTGCAGGACGAATGCCTGGTGTAACTAGTTTAAAATCTTTGCCACAATGAGTACGAAGCACTTCCACTTCTTTCGGTGAACATACTACACCATCACACCCTGCACGTTGAGCAAGATGTGCTAATCGAATCACTTGCTCCATAGGTGAAGCGTTAATTCCAATTTGTAACAAGTCTAAATCTTCCATACTTGTTAAAACCGTTACCGCAATTAACAATGGCGCATCTTTTCCATAAGGCTCGAGAATTTTTCTCGCTTGTTCCATCATGGCTAAACCGCCAGAAGCGTGAAGGTCAACCATCCATACGCCTAAATCAGCTGCTGAACGAACTGCTCTGCTCACCGTATTTGGAATATCATGATATTTTTAAATCTAAAAACACATCAAATTTTTCGATTTTGGAGCTGTTTAACAAAAGTTAATGCCTAATGAGGTAAACATTTCTTTACCTACTTTTAAACGACAAAGTGAAGGATCAACCTGATCTACAAAATTCAGTGCCTCCCGCTCTGTTTCATAATCTAGTGCTACAATAACTTTACTATTCATACTGAACCCCTTTTATTAGATTGTTGTGTCTATGCTTGAAACTGGTTTAATGGTTTCCCACTGTCTACAAGATGGACAATGCCAATTTAGTCGATAACTTTGATAACCGCAATTTAAACAACGATAATGAAAAGCCCTTTTTAATATGCTCACCAACCATTTTATGTAGTAACATTAAACTTTCTTTACCGTTACCTTCTTCTGCATCGTCCATTTGATAGCGTATAAATCGATGGAATGTTAGCATATTAGGATACTGACTTACCTGCTGATAGAGTTTAGCTTGTGCAGCTTTTTTCCCATCACGCTCTTCAATAAACTCTGTTAATGCAATATCAATATTGCTGTTATGTTTAATTTGGTTTGCTCGAATTAAGAAAAGCTCATAATTTACCGGATCATTAAAAAGCCACATAGCATTCACGAATTTTTTTCCTAGGACTTCGCTAATATAGTCACTATCTTGATTTAGTATGTTTTCATAATAGTCTAATGCAGTCCGATACTGTTCTTTTTGTAAGTGATAATCGCCTAATAAAATAGAAGCTCGACTGCAAGTTGGCAAATAAGATAATGCTTTTTTTCAAAGAATCAACAAATGCAAATTCATTATCAATTTTGACCGCTTGTGCGTATTCACAATAATAATGAGCTAGCGGTGTTTTTATCTGCATCTGGCTGAATTCTTAACAATTTTTCTGAAACATTGATTGCCTTTTTGCCACTCTTTAGTTTTTGATAAATACGACTTAATTGAGTTAACGAATTAACGGCAAAAATCGGGCTCATCTAGCAATAAAATATAATAATTCTCTGCACGATCATAAAAACCTGCGGCCATAAAATCATTCGCTAACTGCTGCTTTGCAAGTAGTTTTGTTCAAATGAATAATCTGGGCTTGCATCTAAGCCTTGATGAAGTCTCAATGCCTTATCAACCTCACCTCGAGAACGAAATAAATTCTCCCAACGTTAGTTCAGCTTCAAATTGCGAGTCGTTTTGCGATTTGGTTTTCTGTCTCTTGCTTTTGTAGCATAGAAAGAAAAACATCAACAGCTTTTTCTTGTTGATTTGATAAAAGGAAGTTAAGCCCCGTGACGTAATCACGGAAAATTTATTTTGAAGGGTTTCTTGATCCTTTTTAACACTACGTTTGCCCCATATACCAACCATATAATGCGGCAATGGGTAATAAAAGGAACAATAATTCAAGCATTATTCAGCCTTTGGCGAGGTAAGTTCAGAAATTTGTTGTGCTTGTCTTTTTACTCGGCGATTTAAAGCCATATTCTGTAATTTTTAATCGTAAGTAAAAAATACCAGTAATTAGCCATCCTAAAATCAAAACCAAATCCAAATAAAAATAGCTACAAGGGTAGATAAGCGCAATTCACTTTGTGCAATCGCATAGTTAAAAGTAATCATTTGATCATTATTAGCACCTATTGTAATACCAACAATTGCTAGCGTAATAATCACTAATGCAGCCAAAATATATTTAATCATAATTGCTCTCCTATTGCACTTATTCTTCAGTGTCAACCAAAGACTTCAACGCTTTACCTGCTTTAAAAATAAGGCACTGACTTTGCTGCCAATTCAACATTTTCGCCCGTTCTAGGATTTCCTCCCTAAACGAGGGATCTCAAATGTAAAGAAAAACTACCAAATCCACGAATCTCTACACGAGGCCTTGTTCCAAAGAATGTGTAATCTGTTCAAGAATTTCTTTAATACCTTCATCAACTAATTTAGTTGAAAGATTAGGCTGGGCTCTAACAGAGTTCATCAATCAATTCCGATTTTTGTCATGATACCCCTTCTGCGCAAGATTAATTATATTTGAGAATTCTATACTGTAAAAACTAAAATATAACTAATCGAAAGATATAAGCGGATGTGTTTTCACACACCCGCTTTCTAATTAGAAATCTCTAATTATTCGCCTTTAGCTTGAGCAAATGCTGCAGCCATTGCGTTTGGTACTTCAACTTCTTGTTTGTTTTACTTGGCAATTGCAGCTGATTCTTCAGCTTCATCTTTCGCACGAACAGATAAGTTGATTACACGAGATTTACGGTCAACACCGATGAATTTAGCTTCGATAGCATCACCTACTGAAATAACAGAAGTAATGTCTTCTACACGCTCACTTGTCGCTTCGTTAGCACGGATAAATGCTTCAACGCCACCTTCAAGTTCAACAGAAACACCTTTTAGCATCTACTGCTGTTACTTTACCAGAAACGATTGCGCCTTTTTTAGTGCTATCTACGAAGTTAGTGAATGGATCAGATTCTAACTGTTTGATACCTAAAGAGATACGCTCTTTTAATGCATCTACTTGTAATACAACAGCTTCTACTTCGTCACCTTTTTGTAGTTACGAACAGCTTCTTCACCTGATTGGTTCCAAGAAATATCGAGATAATGTACTAAACCATCAATACCGCCTTCTAAACCGATAAAAGATACCGAAGTCAGTAATTGATTTAATTTTACCTGATACTTTGTCGTTTTTGTTGTGAGTTGATGCAAAGTGTTCCCAAGGGTTTGCTTTACATTGTTTTAAGCCTAATGAAATACGACGACGTTCTTCATCAACTTCTAACACCATCACTTCAACAACATCACCTACGCTAACCACTTTAGATGGATGGATGTTTTTGTTTGTCCAATCCATTTCTGAAACGTGAACTAAACCTTCAACACCATCTAAAATCTCAACGAAACAGCCATAGTCAGTTAGTTAGTTACTTTACCAGTTAATTTGCTGTTTACTGGGTGGTTTTGTGCGATAGCTACCCATGGATCTTGACCTAATTGTTTTAAGCCTAATGATACACGAGTTTTCTCTTTGTCAAATTTAAGTACTTTAACAGTTACTTCTTGGCCAACAGTTACTACTTCACTTGGATGTTTAACACGTTTCCATGCCATATCAGTGATGTGTAATAAACCGTCTACGCCACCTAAATCTACGAATGCACCGTATTCAGTTAAGTTTTTAACGATACCTTTAACTTCTGAACCTTCAACTAAGTTTGCTAATACTTCTTCACGATCAGCTGAGTTAGTTGTTTCGATCACTGCACGACGTGATACAACCACGTTGTTACGTTTTTGATCAAGTTTGATTACTTTAAGTTCTAAAGTTTGGCCTTCAAGATTTAAAGAATCGCGAACTGGGCGAGTATCTACTAATGAACCTGGTAAGAATGCACGAACACCGTTTAATTCAACAGTGAAACCGCCTTTCACTTTACCATTGACGAAACCAGTAACGGTTGCTTGTTCTTCGAATGCTTTTTCTAAAGCGATCCAAGCTTCGTTACGTTTTGCATCACCACGAGAAACTATCTGTTTCACCGAAGCCATCTTCAACCGCTTTTTAATACTACATCAACTTGATCGCCAACATGAACTTCTAATTCGCCTTGTGCGTTCGATGAATTCTGAAGCATCGATTGCAGATTCTGATTTGAAACCAGTATCAACGATTACATAACCTTTTTGGATAGCTACAACAGTACCTTTTAACTACAGAGCCTAAACGAGCTTCCTGAGCAAAGAATTCTTCTAGTAGTTGAGCAAAATTTTTCTGACATAATTTTTCTTCTTAAATAAAAATAAACGTCCATCTAACATCCTGTCAAACGGGGTTGATGATAAAAACTTAGTTTTCCCTCACTAAGTCAAAAATAATTAAATTACGCAATACCTTTAGATGAAATATAAGCCATATGCTGTGCAATAACTTCATCAATAGATAAATGAGTAGAATCTAATAATAACGCATCTGCTGCCGGAACTAAAGGCGCAACTTCACGATTACGATCGCGAAAAATCTCGTTCTTTAATCTCGGCTAAAAATATCGTCAAAATTAGCATTAAATCCTTTTTCTTGCAACTGTTTTTACACGTCTTTTTGTTCTTTCTTCTGCGCTAGCGTCTAAAAATAGTTTTACTTGAGCATTAGGAAAAACAACGGTGCCCATATCACGACCATCTGCAACTAAACCATTTGCTGATGCAAAAATCACGTTGGCGTTGTAATAATGCTGCTCGAACTTGTGGTAATGCCGCAACTTTAGAGGCATTTTTGACCCGCTTCAGCAGTTCGAATTTGGTCACCAACATTTTTCTCCATCAAGAATAACATTGACTTCACCATTTTTAGGTTCAAAACGAATATCTAGTTGTCTTCCTAATTGCGCTAATGCCACTTCATCATCTAAGGAAATGCCTTTTTACTGCAGCTAATGCGGTAATACGGTAAGTGCTCCTGAATCTAAAAAAAGTCAGCTTTTTAATTTTTCTGCTAATGCATGACAAAGTGTGCCTTTTCCTGCACCGCTTGGCCCATCAACTGTAATAATATAACTCATTCTACCTTACCCTAATTATCTGGGAATTCTCCGATTGTAACATTAAGGCTAATTCAACATCACCCCGTAAAACTAACACTCGCACAACGGTACCTGGCTTAATATTCGCTAGCGCTTCCATCATTTGAGAAGGTGATTTTGCCTCAATATTTTCCAACACTTAACATAATATCGCCTTGTTGAATGCCTGCTTTTTCTGCCGGACTGTCTTTTGTTACTGCGGTAATTAACACGCCTTTTTCTAAAAGGCATTTGTTAAAACTGTATTCACACCGAAATAACCACGAATTACACGCCCATCTTTGATGATTTTGTTCATCACATCTGATGCTTGATTGATTGGAATAGCAAAGTTTAAACCTTCAGCGATTGAATCTGTGCCTGCAATACTGAGTTCACGAATTTCACCACTATTTTTTAAACTTACCGTATTTATCCCGATCAATTCTCCTGCCGTGTTAATCAATGCCCCACCAGAATTCCCTTTACTGATAGGCGCATCCGTTTGAATCAAATTCTGACGAGTACGATCTGAGATGGTATTACGCCCTGTTGCACTAATAATACCTTGCTCACACTTTGCCCAAGATTATATGGATTACCAATAGCTAACACGATATCGCCAACTTGTGGTATGCGTTTCGGATTTTGGCGAATCGTTGGCATATTCACGCCATCTACTTTTAGCACAGCTAAATCAGTTAAAAGTATCTGAACCAACTAAATGAGCAACAGAATGTTCACCATTTTGCAAAATAAACTGTGATTTCTTCACCATCTTGAATAACGTGTTTTATTGGTTAAGATATACCCATTTGCCGTCATAATCACACCTGAACCTAAGTTAAGGCGATAACCTGCATTATTATTCCTCATCTAAAAATTTTTGTATAGATATTCACAACTGCAGGAGAGGCTTCTTTTACTGCCTTTTGATAGCTTAAAATTTCAGGCTCTGTTTTCCATTGTTCTTTAGCCCAAGGGTAAACATACAGCACAATAGCTGCACAAAAAGCCCAAAAAACGACCGCTTGTAATATCTTCTTTATCATAAATCCGCCTTTTTCAGCAAATAGAATCCATCTAAAACTGTAAATTGGCGGATTATACCATAAAGATGTTAAGCACCAAACTGTAAACTATATAATTGGCTATAGGCTCCGTTTTGCGCTAACAATGCCTGATGCGTACCTCGTTCAATAATTTTGCCCTGATCAACGACTAATATTTCATCTGCATTTTCAATAGTTGATAATCGATGCGCAATGACAAGAACCGTTTTATCTTTTTGCAATGCCGCTAGTGCAGACTGGATTGCTCTTTCTGATTCGGTATCTAATGCGGAAGTTGCTTCATCTAATACTAAAATGAGCCAAGTTTCTCAATAATGCGCGAGCAATCAGCTAAACGTTGGCGTTGACCGCCTGAAAAGGCTTGCTCCATTTTCACCAATAACCGTATCTAACCCATCATCCAATTTTTCAATGAACTCCATAGCATGAGCGGCTTTTGCAGCGTTAATAATATCTCTCGACTATATTTATCGAGTAGCTGCATATGCAATGTTATTGGCAATCGTATCGTTAAACAAATGCACTTGTTGCGAAACAATGGAACATTGGGCTCTTAAATTAGCTAAGCGATAATCTTGAATGTTAATGCCATCTAAAGTAATTTCACCTTGCTCAATATCATAAAAACAGGTTAATAAATTAGCAATTGTTGATTTGCCTGAGCCTGAACGCCCAACCAATGCAATGGTTTTTCCTGTGGTAAAGAGAAAGAAATATCATTGAGTGCAAGCCCATCTTTCCCTCATACCCGAAGGAAACATGATTAAAGGTTATATTACCTTTTGGCTCTCTCGACTTCAACCGTACCGTTATCGTTTTTCTGTTTTTAAATCTAAAAAAATTCAAACAACGTTTGACAAAGCTGCCATACCTCGTTGGAATTGAGAATTCACGTTCGTTAATGATTTTAATGGACGTAACATTGCCATCATAGAAGAAAAGACTACGGTAAAAGAACCGGCAGTTAAATCTTCAATATGTAACCCTTCAACCGTAGAAAGATAAAGAATGATAGATAATGCAAAAGATGCAATCAGCTGTACCAAACCATCAGAAATTCCATCTGCTGAAACAATTTTCATTCCTTTACGACGCATATCGTTACTTACGCGATCAAAGCGCGCTTTTTCGATTTCTTGTCCGCCAAAAGAAAGCACTTCTTTATGCCCCTTTTTAACATCTGTTCTGTAGTAACAGTCAGCTCGCCCATAGAGCTTTGAATATTACGGCTTAATTGGCGAAAACGCTTAGAAACAATACCAATAAGCACACCAATAACTGGCGCTAACATAAATAACACCATAGAAAGCTGCCAGCTTGTATCAGATCATTACAACAAATAGTGAGATCAAATAAGCCCCTTCACGCACGATGGTCACTAATGCGTGAGAAGATGAATTCGCAACCATTTCCGTATCATAAGTGACTCTTGATAAAGAACGTCCAATTGGATTCTTATCAAAATAACTTACCGGCATATATATCAGATGCTGAAAAAAATTGTTCTGCGCAAAGTCATCACAACATTGCCAGAACTCCACGCCAAACAATAGCCTGCAACATAGTTTGTAATCCCACGCACTAAAATAAAAGCGACTACTAAAACAGACATCAATTTTAGGAACCCACGATCAGCTTGTCCAAACCCTTCATCAAGTAATGGTTTGAGCAAATAAATCAATCAGAGTCCACTAAAGCATTTAACACTAATGCTATTGCACCAACAATAATGCCCGATTTATATTGCTTGATAATAGGAAATAAACGCTTGAATGTCGCAAGCGTGGAAAGATCTTTTTCTTGCATAATAATGATCGCTTAATTAAATTTGCCGGCATTATACGTTACATTTATCGATAATCCAAACCGCACTAAATTCGCGATTTTTGCAAATTAATAGAAAAATGACCGCTAGTTTAAAGACAATCAGCGCCAGAATAGAAGAAAAGTACACCACATCCGACCAATGCAATTGAGCTATAACTTCCCGTTTTTCACGCTATATTCCATGCAGCGACCAGTACCTAATGCGTGAGAGACAGAGCCCATCGTCAATCCAATTGCACGCACATTCCTTACGCCAAGCCAGTGTAATATGCTGAAACCTAATACCGAACCAAGCAAGCCCGCTAACAACACGCCCACAGCACTAATTGCTGATTTCCGCCCAACTCTTCGACAATCGCAATCGCGATAGGCGTAGAAACTGATTTAGGTAATATAGCCGCGACGATACCTTTGCTTGCACCAAACGCAATAGCCAATGCCACCCCTGTTAACATTGAAATCAATGTACCGAAAAGCACTACCGCACTAATCGGTTTCCATTTTTTTGCGAATTTGTGGCAGCCTGCTCATAAAAAAGGTAAAGCTAAAGCGATAACCGAAACTCCTAATAGATTATTTAACGGGAAATTTCCTTGATAGTAAGATTGATAAGGGACTTTTGCCTATTTCTATCACTAAAATAATCAGAATTAACGCAATTAAGAAAGGATTTAGTAAATTAGAACGCAATTTTTGCTGATTTGTTGCCCGAGTAAAAAGGCTGAAATCGTTAATAAAGAAAAAAAGATAAACCATAATATATCCCTATTTACGATGAAAAACCCACTGCGCAAATAGACCAATGAGGACTAATGACACCATTGTGCTAAAGCATATTGGCTAAAAACAAAAGAGACGAAAGTGGCTTTTGAGAATATCGACGTGTTCGACAATTTCTGCACAAATTGGAATAAAGAAAATCGTCATATAACGTGTTAATGGTCTTGCGGCCGGAGTTACCCACTCTACTTTCCAGTACCAATCACTAACGAGGTAAATAGTAGTAACAATCCCCAAATACTATCAGGAATGCCAATTGGTAATAATATAGATAATCCCTTTCCTAGATAAAGCATTGCAAAAAGCAAACATAATGAAAGAAGTGTTCGAGTTATTTTTAATAACATTTATGCTCTCCTAAAAACAAGCGGTAAAATTTCACTTATCTTTTGCAAAGCATCGGTGCCAAATAACTGCCCATGTTGATGATTTGCAAAAAACGAAGTAAATTCTACCGCTTTTGAGTGACTTATTTTTGATTTACCTTAATTTTCTTTTTAAAAAGCCACAACTTTCTCTAAATCTCTCGTGCGGGTCGAAGGCGGTAAACTCTTTAGAAAAAGTAGCCCCATAATGACGCATGACTAAGCGGCTATCACAAATCATGACCACGCCTCTATCCGTCACATCCCGAATTAAACGCCCCTACCCCTGTTTTAAGGTAATCACCGCTTCAGAATTTGAATATCATTAAATGGATCGCCGCCTTGCAATCGACAATCTTCCATACGCGCTTTTAGAAGGGGATCATCTAGAGAGCTAAACGGTAGCTTATCTATAATCACTAAAGATAAATCATCCCCGCGCACATCAATTTCCTTCCCAGAAACTTTGGGTTGCCACCAATACTGAATGAGGGCTCTTGAATAAATTTCTCCAATAACTTCGATTTGCTGGTTTCTCCTGCAATAGCACATTTAATTGGCTATGTTCACGCAAGAAATCTGCTGAGTCCGCGCATCATATAGTATGAAGTACAAAGTAAGAAACAGCGTCATGATTGGCTTCAATAACTGGCATTAAAAGCTCGCCAAGCGCAGTTAGCGTATGCGCTTTGTTACTATCAGGTAAAAACGTGGCACACATAATAGTGATTGCTTTGCATAGTCAAATGGACTTTTGTAAACCATTTGCTCTGCTTCTTGAATACCCTAAGCGTTGGCAAAAATGATCAAACTTACCGCCCACCTCTAGCGTGGCAGAAGTAAATACCCAAGCAATTTTCTGATTTTTAACTGTTCGCCAAATTTATCGGCCACCGTCAATGGGGTAATGTGCAAACCAAACGAACGTCCATTCGCTTCATACCAATAACAATAACCAACAACGTGCGTTTCACTCATTTTTTTAAAGTAAAACTTTAACTTCTGCTAAGCGCTCAAAAATTTTATCTAAGGTTTCAGAGCGCCCAAGTGATTTTTTGATGATCTGACTGAGAAAATCAATATGCTCACTGATTTTATTAAGTCCATCAACCACTTTCTTATCGACAAATAATTCGCGTAAGTTACCTCGAATCTGCCCTTCCCCGCCCATGAATAAACGGAAATCTTGTACCGATTTTTGCAATAAATCTGCCGCTTTTACCCAGTTGTGCTAAATCTTTTAATTCAGTACGGTAAACAACATTGATATCTTTGCAAAGATCAAACAGTTGTCGTGAAGAAAGGGATTGTCCAAAAATACTGACTAGCAATATCTGGCAGTTGATGTGCTTCATCAAAAATCACTAATTCCGCTTCTGGAATCAATTCCCCTCAAAACCGGTTTCTTTAACCGCCATATCCGCACAAAATAGGTGGTGATTTACCACAACCACATCTGCTTCCATCGCTTTTCGGCGCGCTTGTACTACATAACACTCTTTGTAATTTGGACAATCAGTCCCCAAACAATTTTCAGTCGTACTCACTAATTGTGGCAAAATCAGGGCTATCTTCAGCAATCGTGACACATTCGCTTAAATCGCCTGTTTGAGTAGACTGATGCCATTTTCGCACCTTACTTAAATCGGCTAAAAACCGATTTATCACCCAATACGCCCATCGCAATAACCTGATCGAGCCTTTCTGAGGCAGAGGTAATTGGCTCTCCCTTTTAATAACGCCACTTTACCTTTATATTTAAGCGCTTTTTGAATTGTGGGGAGATCTCGATTAAATAGCTGATCTTGTAAGTTTTTGAGCCAGTGGAAATTATAGTTTTCTTGCCAGAAAGCAATGCAGGGACTAAATACGCAAAAAGTTTTTCCAGTTCCTGTTCCCGCCTCTACAACCACTGGATTTGCAAATCTCACCGCATTTCCGACCGCTTGTGCCATTTTTAATTGCGCTGAACGAGGTCGAAAAAACCTAATTTTTTTGACTTAACCAGCCTTCTTCACTGAAAGCATGTTCAATTTTTCGATATATTTCATTTTCTTTTTCATAGCGAAAAAGCGCAAACCATCGCTTGCACTCTTTCTTGTTAAGTGAGGTTATGATTAACCTTTAGCTAGAATTTCTTTTTAAGAAGCGCGCTGTATGCGAAGCTTTATGTTTAGCCACGTCTTCTGGTGTACCGGTTGCAATAATTTGACCGCCACCAGCGCCGCCTTCTATTCTCAAATCAACAATCCAGTCAGCCGTTTTGATCACATCTAAAGTTATGTTCGATCACCACAATCGTATTCCCTTGATCGCGTAATTTATGTATTACAGAAAGCAACTGTTTAATATCGGCAAAAATGTAACCCTGTTGTTGGCTCATCTAGAATATAAAAGTGTTTTGCCTGTATCGCGTTTTGACAATTCTGTGGCTAATTTAACTCGTTGCGCCTCTCCTCCTGAAAGCGTGGTAGATGATTGCCCTAATCGAATATAAGAAAGCCCAACATCCATTAAAGTTTGTAATTTACGCGCAATTGCTGGAATCGCATCAAAGAAAGTTCTTGCCTCTTCAACTGTCATATCTAACACTTGATGAATGCTTTTTCCCTTTATAACGAATCTCTAAGGTTTCGCGATTATAACGCTTGCCTTTACAATGATCACAAGGCACATAAACATCTGGCAAAAAGTGCATTTCAACTTTAATCATGCCATCGCCCTGACAGGCCTCACAGCGACCACCTTTTACGTTAAAACTAAAACGCCCGACATTATAGCCTCTCGCTCTAGCCTCTTGAGTCCCCGCAAAAAGCTCTCGGATTGGGGTAAATAACCCCGTATAAGTCGCTGGATTTGAGCGAGGGGTGCGACCAATTGGACTTTGGTCAATATCAATGACTTTATCAAAATGCGCTAAGCCATCAATACTTTCATAAGGTGCATAATCTGTTCTTTCCGCACGATTAAGTGCATTCTGTGCTAATGGGAAAAAGCGTATCGTTAATTAGGGGTTGATTTACCCGAACCTGATACCCTGTAATACAAGTCAATAACCCAACTGGAATCTGCAATGTCACATTTTTAAGATTGTTGCCTTTCGCACCAGTTAAGGTTAACACGCGAGCTTGGTCAAATGGTACACGTTGTGCAGGAATCTCAATTTTCTGTACGCCTGAAAGAAATTGCCCCGTTAAAGAATTCTCAACCTGCATAATTTCATTCGCGTTACCTTGTGCAATCACTTGTCCGCCATGCACGCCAGCGCCAGGGCCAATGTCCACAATATGATCTGCGGCACGAATCGCATCTTCATCATGTTCAACCACAATGACGGTATTTCCTAAATCACGCCAAATGAACTAACGTTTTCAGCAAACGTTCATTATCACGTTGATGCAAACCGATTGATGGCTCATCTAGCACATACATTACACCGACTAAACCTGCGCCAATTTGGCTCGCTAAGCGAATACGTTGCGCCTCGCCACCAGATAAAGTTTCCGCTGAACGTGAAAGGGAAAGATAATTCAAACCTACATTTTACTAAAAATGATAAACGCTCACGAATTTCTTTTAAAATTTTCTCTGCAATTTTCGCGCGTTGACCTGAAAGCTTAAGGTTTTCAAAGAAAGAAAAGTGCTTCGCCAATAGACTTTTCCGCCACCATCGGCAGATTAGTTTTGTTCAAGAAATACATAACGTGCTTCTTTGCGTAAACGCGAACCTTGGCAATCATTACATGGACGATTGTTAATATATTTGGCTAATTCTTCGCGTACAGCGGTCGATTCTGTTTCTCGATAACGACGCGTTAAGTTATTTAATACGCCCTCAAATGGGTGTTTCCGTTTGATTTTATCGCCACGATCGTTGACATAAACAAACTCAATCTCATCCTGAGAACCATGTAAAAATGATTTGACGAATTTTTTCGGTAATGATTTAAATGGCGCTTCAATATCAAATCCATAATGTTCTGCAACCGCTTTTAACAAACCGAAATAATAGAAACTACGGCGATCCCATCCTTTAATTGCACCAGCCGCTAGTGAAACTTCCTCATTTTGCACTACTTTATCTGGGTCAAAAATTGCTCAACGCCTAGCCCATCGCATGTTGGACAAGCACCAGCTGGGTTATTAAACGAAAATAAACGCGGCTCAAGTTCAGCTAATGAATAGCCACAATGTGGACAAGCAAAACTTGCTGAAAACATTAGCTCTTGCGCATCAGGATTATCCATATCAGCAATGACTGCCGTAGAGCCTGATAATTCTAATGCCGTTTTCAAAAGACTCTGCCAAACGAGGCGCTAAATCAGCACGGACTTTAAAGCGATCAACCACCACTTCAATCGTATGTTTTTTCTGTAATTCTAGTGCAGGTGGATCAGATAAATCACAAATTTCTCCGTCAATTCTCGCTCGAATATAACCGCTTGCAGCCAAACTTTCTAACAATTTAACATGTTCACCTTTTCGTTCTTTTACAACAGGCGCTAATAACATTAAGCGCTTGCCTTCGGGTTCTTCTAAAACTCTATCAACCATTTGTGAAAATGGTTTGTGCAGCAGTGGCACATCATGATCTGAGCAGCGTGGCTCACCTACACGGGCAAAAAGCAAACGAAGATAATCGTGAATTTCTGTCACCGTTCCACGGTAGAACGAGGGTTGTGAGAAGTGGATTTTTGCTCAATTGAAATAGCAGGAGAAAGCCCTTCAATATGATCAACATCGGGCTTTTCCATTAACGAAAAGAAACTGTCTAGCATACGCTGAAAGCGATTCAACATAACAGCGTTGCCCTTCAGCATATAACGTATCAAAAAGCTAAAGAGGATTTTTCCAGAACCAGATAACCCCGTAATGACAATAAACTTATCTCTTGGTAGGGTTAAATTGATATTTTTAAGTTGTGGGTTCTTGCGCCACGGATTTCTATCGTCTTCATCACTCAATGCTCTTAAAATGGAAAGGCTAGTATTATGACACAAAAAAATAAAAACTGTACAAAATATCAGTTTAGGCTAGTAATTTCTGTTGAAAACCTCTAGAATGCCGCAAAATTTCACAAGCATAATTTAATACATAGAGGATGTTATATGGCAGGTATTAATCAAAGTTATCATCGTTGGTAACCCTAGGCAACGATCCGGAAATACGCACTATGCCAAATGGTGAAGCGGTTGCAAACATTAGCGTAGCAACCAGTGAAACTTGGACAGATAAAACCACAGGGGAGCGACGTGAATCAACAGAATGGCACCGTATTGTATTCTACCGTCGCCAAGCGGAAGTTGCAGGCCAATATCTTCGTAAAGGCTCACAAGTCTATGTGGAAGGTCGCCTAAAAACACGTAAATGGCAAGATCAAAACGGTCAAGACCGTTACACCACAGAAATTCAAGGGATGTGCTACAAATGTTAGGGTGGTCGTAACCAAGCTGGTGATTTCGGTGGTAACGGAGGTGGCAGTTGGAACCAAGCACCACAAACAACCAATTACAATCAAGGCAATACAAATTATGGCAATGGCTATTCACAATCCCCTGCGCAATCTGCACCAAAACCAGTGCAAGCTGAGCCGCCAGTGAGTAATTTCGCCGATGATGATATTCCGTTCTAAGTTACATATAACCCAGCATAGTAGACAAAAATAGTTACTAATCCGTCAAAAACTATGCCAAGTGGACAAAACAGTTGCTAATGTTTATTTCTCAAAATATTAGCAACTCTTTTTTATTTAAGAATCCTTTATAAACATAGCTTTACGTTTTTCGTTAATCCATTATGATTATGTAATTGACGCTTTGAGATATTTAAATAATCCTTCTAGCCTATTTGTCTTATTTTCGATATTTATTTCAGCATGCTTTTCAAAGGTAAATAAATAATTCATATAATACTTCAAACCGGCATAAGCCCTCTTAGATTTCTATGTTTATAAGGAAAAATAGCCTTTCGGCATAGTAGACAAAAATATAGGTGCTTCGCTTAATGCTTTGGCAAGATTGCTAACCCGTTCCTATGACTCGAGTGTTTTGCCCGTGCAAAAACGATCTGTTGATTTGCCACTAAAATTTTGCAAAATATTCAACATAATTAATCAGCTTGTAACTCAACACTAGCGTGGACGCTAGCACTATCAGGGGTATATATTATTTTTCTATTTCTCTATTATTTAAAACTAAATTTAAATCATAAAAGAAAAACCTTGCCTTTCTTCTTCCTCTAGTATGGAAATAAGATCATCAAGTCTATTTTGGGATAATATTTTATCTATATCACTCAAGTACTTTATGACCGCAAGGATTACGCCCGGCTGTTAATATAATATAAATAACATATAACATTAAATTTTTCTATATCAGTATTGAAGCTACCATCAAAAACTATGTAACGCGCCTCCCCATTCATCACTTTCATCATGACTCCATTTATGGATGGTTCCATTATAGAACTTCCTTTGACACCAAATATAAGCATCATCTAAAAACCATTGTTTTAATGTTTTATAATCAACTCGATTCATACTCTATTCCTCCCTAAGGCTTAATCAAATTTCCATTATTATCAAAGATCTTAACATCAATATTAGGGATGATTTTTATTAAACTGCTCTTTTATACCTAAGCAACTTGGACAAGCTGCTCGTTCCGTAAAAGATTATGACTTGTCCTTTAGCCTGAGTATTAGAGCCTGGTTTATCTGCCAAATTAGAAAAAATTTTTATACTCCGAGTCTGTTTTCCTATAATTTTGCAAAATACTTAACATAATTAACCGCTTGTAAATTATGTTAAATAGCAATAGCATGGACGCTAAAGCCATCAGGGATTTTTAGCAAGCTCAATTCGAGCTATTACCTATCATCTATCATATTAAATTCATAAAAATAATTTTTCAAATTCATCTAAATTATAACCAGTTCTAGTTTTCGCAATCCTCAACATCTAAAACATTAGATATTTCTCCTAAAAGCACTAGTAATTAACTGAATATCTCTTTGAGATAAGCGTATTACAACAACGTCATTGTTTTTCTATTATTTTCATATAAGTACCTATTTTTAGTTTTTCATCAAAATACTTTCTCCCATCTTTCGGCTGAAATGCAGTCCCCCATCTTTAACTTTAGGATTTCTAATAACAACTGTTCCACTAGCTTCATGCCAATATGCACTTCTTCCATTAGATAGCTCTTTAAAGGAAGTATAATTATGTCATATGTTCAATATGTTTCTCAAAATTTTTCTCTAGTAAAACATTTACATTTTTAAAACTCTCTTTTTGGGGTGCAGAGCAAAACAGAGAGTCTCTTTTTTTATATTTATTTCTACTAATTATGCCTAATCAGTAAGTATTTTCATTGACGACATTTATACTAATCCGATTCTGACAATCTGCAAATTAAAAAACAAAAAGCGTTGTTCTATGTGACTAGAACAACGCTTTTCTCATACATGCAAGCGGTGAGATTTTTTTATAAATTTTTGCAAAAGCTCACGAAAATTTTAACAGCTTGTGATACGAACCTACTCGGTGCCTTTTTGATTTAAATATCAAAAAGAATTACTGCCATGACTACTGCAGTAGTCGCAAAACCAAACCATGAAGATTGCGTAAAACCAACAACGATATAACCTAATACAGAGGCTAATGCTACCAACATAGCATAAGGTAACTGAGAAGTGACATGATCCATATGGTTACAACGCGCACCAGTTGAAGATAAAATCGTTGTATCTGAAACTGGTGAGCAGTGATCCCCACAAACCGCGCCAGACATTACAGCTGCTAAGCATGGAATAATCAATGCGGGTTCAGAGTGCATTGCCATTGAAGCACCGATTGGTAACATAATCGCAAAGGTTCCCCAACTGGTTCCGGTTGAGAATGCCATAGCTGACGCTAACACAAACAGAATTGCTGGTAAGAATGCTGGCGAGATGCTGCCTACAACTAATCCAGACAGATACATCCCGGTTTTCATATCGCTAACTACACTAGTGATCATCAAGCAAAGAATAAAAATAGTAATTGCGCCTGACATCATTTTGATACCGATGCCGTAAGAACGCCAATAATCTTTTAGACTTAGATTTTTACTGTTAAATAAGACAACAGGTAAGCACGATAATACTTAGTACTGCGCCAACCACTAATGAAATTCCAACCGTAGTATTTTCAAATGCACCTAACAGACTAAATGGCGTATTAGCTTCCGCTAACGCTTGTGCACCTGTATGGATCATCATGGATACTGTACCAATAATCAATGCAATAATTGGTAAAAACTAAATCACGAACATGCCCTTTACTCTCGTATCATCTTCTTCATTTTCTTCTTGATGATTCAGTGCATAGCGTTCAAAACGTGCCCATAGAACCAATATCAATTGTCCAATATGCCACAGCAAACACCATAACAATAGAGAAAATCGCATATAAGTTCATTGCACTCATTGTCATGAATGCACCTAATGGGCTATATCCTGTAATAGAGTGTGTAGCAAATAAATCAGCAACTAAGGTTATAATATAAGCACCCCAGCTCGAAATCAGCATCACACACACATTGGTGCAGCCGTTGAATCAAGAATATACGCTAATTTTGCACGCGAAATTTTGAACTTATCAGTGACTGGACGCGCAATCGCACCTACAGCCAGACTATGGAAATAATCATCAATAAAAGTGACGAAAACTAAGCTTGCTGCCATCAATTTTGCACCACGACGACCTTTAATTCGCGCTTGAGCCCAATTGCAAAAAGCTTGATTTGCCCCTGAAGCACTTAATAATGCTGTTAATACCCCTAATAAAACCAAGAATAAAAATAATATTGATATTATTGCTATTTAGCCCCTCTTCAGCCCCTTTTATAAAAATAAAGAAACTGCGGTGTTTTTAAATATGATAATGAATCAAAAATTTTTGCCATCAGTTAGCAATAATGCCCCAACAACAATACCAACACTTAATGAAATAATTACTTTTCGGGTAGCAATAGCTAATACGAGCGCTAATAATGCTGGTACAACAGACCAGACACTGCTCGAATAATCGATTAAATTCATAAAAACCTCTAAATGTTAAAATCAATTTAAATGAGGATTCTACTGATAATATTTACACAAAAAGTAAAATAAAAAGGAAGGGGAAAAAGGAAAGCCCAGCCTAACAGTAGCACTCCAAGCGGTTAATTTATGAAAACTTTTTGCAAGTTGCCGCCTCGACAGTGTCGTCCCTTTCGGTAACGACCCCAACCAATTAAGATGACGCTTAATTGATTTCGGCAAATACGCCTTTCCTTTTCCTTCATCGTTCTCCACTCAGAAAAAGTACTTATCGGATTTGCGCCTCTACAATTTGTAGGTGGGTGTAAGATACCTGAAATGAAACAACTTCTCAAGCAGAAAAAACAATTTTGTTATTTTTACTTACCAATTTTTCTATTGAAGATGAGCTAACATTAAAAATAAACTCCATTTGGTATTTACCTTTAAAAAAAGATTTAGATAATATATTCCAGCTTATTAGATATAACATCTAAATTATTATTTACAGGAGCATACAATGTCTGATTTAAATAAATTCTCTAATCTTCGCACATTACATTGCACTCGCTCGTGAAGCAACATTAGAACAGCTTGAAGCATTACTTGAAAAAGTACAAACCGTTGTTACCGAAAAGCGTGAAGAAATCAAAGCACAAGAAGCTGAAAATGCAAAATTCTTAGAAGGCTTAAATAAATATAAAGAAATGTTAGAAAAAGATGGCATTTTCAGCGGAAGATGGTTGCATTATTAGGGTGGCAAGCAAGAAGTAAAAACGCGTAAACCACGTAAACCTTTAGCGCCAAAATACAAATTTATTGATGCCAATGGCAACGAAAAAACTTGGACTGGTCAAGGCCGTACCCCTCGCGAATTAGTCGGTAAAGATTTATCTAAATTTTGCAATCTAATTTCTAAATGAATCATTGAAAAATGAAAAAAGAACAATGTATTTGAATATACATTGTTCTTTTTATTACTGACCTATTTGTCTTCGGAAATCTTTGTTGATGTCGTTGCTGGCAATATAAGCTACTAACCTTTTCTAAGGTTTCATGGCTTGACGCCCGAAACATAATCCCAGATCATGCCAATTCTCATAGAATCTCCCTCAAAGCGAACTTTTACTATGCCCTTCTGGATATTTTGCAGCAAAACACACAGCATCAATATTATGAGTTTTCGCAATAAATAATGCTCGTTCACAATGAAATTCTTGCGTAATAATCACAAACGGTTGGAGATGATAAACCTCCGCTGCCCGAACAACTGAATCTAATGTGCGATAACCTGCAAAAAGTCTTGTGAAAGATCTACATTTTGCACTCCCATTCGGCGCAAATCTAAGCTCATCGTTTTAGGTTCATTAGTAATAAGGGTTTTATTATCGCCACTTAATAATAATTTTTACTTTTCCTTTTTATATAATTCCAATGCTGTTTCTAGTCGGTATCTATAATATAAATTCGGTGTACCTTTTCGCATAATATTTTTGCAGTGCCTAATACTAGCGCATTTTCATAATTAGGAAGCGCTTTTATATCAGTGTAGATTTTACTCGCGCACGATATAACCGGTTAAAAATCCCATAACTAACAGCAAGATAACCGCTACTAATATTTAGCCCTATTACCCATTTTTATTATCCGTTTTAGTAGCCTTGTACGCTTTAGCCACTGGATAAATTCCGGCAAAATTTTGAAATCGTTTTTCTCTCAGTCATGCGCGTTAAAATCAAGGAGTCAATAGACTTCATTGTCGTTGAGATCAATTAGCATAACGATCATTTTTGAAAAATTACAAGCGTAAAATTAGAATGCTAGACGTTTAGACGTCTAAAATTTCTTGACAATGGTTCGTTCTCTCGTTACCTTTACCGCATAGATTTTTCGTGGCATAGCGCTCTTGCCGCATATAAAGGTATCGACAAACTCATGGCTCACACGCTTACTCTGTTTAAAGACAAACCACCTCGCCAACCTTAGGGCGGAACGCTTTCTCCCGTTGACGTGGCTTCATCAAACTTATGGTCAACTGAATGCCGATAAAAGCAATGCTGTTTTGCTATGCCATGCGCTCACAGGTGATGCTGAGCCTTATTTTGATAATGCCAATAAAGGCTGGTGGCAAGATTTTTATTGGGCCAGAGTTTAGCCTTCGATACCAATCAATATTTTTCATCTGCTCAACGTATTAGGCGGATGCAAAAGTGCATCAGAGCCAGCTTCTATTAACCCTCAAACTGGCAAACCTTATGGTAGCCAATTTCCGATCATTACCGTACAAGATATTGTTAATGTACAAAAAGCCTTAATTGATGCACTAGAGATTCCCCATTTACATTGTGTTGCAGGCGGTTCTTTCTGGTGGCATGCGAGCAACGCAATGGGCTATTTCTTACCCAATTTTGTGAGTAACATTATCAATCTTTGCTCTTCTTTAACGCTAAGTGCCAGAAGCTATTGGTTTTAATCACGTGATGCGCCAAGCTATTATTAATGACCCTTATTTTAATCAGGGCGATTATTATGAAGGGCAATCACCAGACAATGGCTTAAAAATTGCACGTATGTTAGGGAATGCTGACTTATCGTACAGACGTACAGCTTGCTCGTGCATTTGGGCGAGAAATGAAATAGCAATCCGCTATTTGGAGCGACTATTTCCAAGTAGAGATCTTATCTAAGCTATCAAGGGTAAAATTCTTGATCGCTTTGATGCCAATACTTATTTAAGGTTGCTCCGTGCATTAGATCTTTATGAACCTAGCCTTGGTTATGCGAACGAAAAAGCTGCACTTTCTCGCATTAAAGCAAATTATACTTTAGTTGGCGTGACTAGCGATCAGCTCTTTAAACAGTCGATTTGCATAAAAAGTAAACAGAGCCTTTGGAAAGAAGCCGGTGTCAATGTACATTATTCCGAATTTCACTCAACATTTGGACACGATGCCTTCTTTGGTTGATTACGACTTTTTGAGACCAATGATTCACAAAGCACTTCGCCCAATCTGCTTAAATTTACAAATGAAAGGTTTGCTTTTTGCAAATTCACGGTAAAATTTGACCGCTTACAAATCATTATTTAGAGAAGAATATGCGTTTACTTATTGTATCGGTTTATTAGCCTTTTTCCAATATAGCTTTGGTTTGCGTAAAAATGGTTGGCTAGAATATCAAGAAATGAAAACCACTGTCACGACATTAAAAAGCAGAAAATGAAAAATTAACTCCCGTGATAACTTAATTGAAGCAGAAATTCAGTGACTTAAAAACGGGTGTAAATGCACTAGAAGAACGCGCACGCCTTGAACGTGAGATGGTCAAACAAGACGAAGTCTTCTATCGTATTGTCCCCTAAACAGAACTAATTTATGAACACTCGTAACATTGTCGCCATTATTCCAGCATCTGGCGTTGGTAGCCGAATGAAGGCAGATCGTCCAAAACAATATCTTCGATTATTAAACAAAACTATTCTCGAACATACGCTAGATATTTTTATCACATCCTGAAATTAGCAAAGTGATTGTCGCCGTTTCCGAAGACCCTTATTATCAAGAAATTGACTTGCTTCAAAAATCAAGAAAAAGATAAAAGTGGTTTTTGGCAGTGAAACTCGTGCAAAATCGGTTTTATAACGCACTAAAATGCCTATCCTCCAATGATTGGGCATTAGTACATGATGCGGCAAGACCTTGCCTCAAGCGGTCTGATTTAGATAACCTTTTGCAACATCAACGATGAGCAAGGCGCGATTTAGCCACGCCTACGAGTAGATACCATTAAACGTGCAAAATGGTTTTGCAAATTTTTACATACCGAAGATAGAGAAACACTTTTGGCACGCACTTACGCCACAGCTTTTTCCCAGCAGAAACCATTAACCGAAGCACTAGAAGCAGCATTTTTAGCCAATGCAACCATTACTGACGAAGCATCTGCCATGGAATTTGCAGGCTTTCATCCTACATTAGTTGCTGGACGTGATGATAATCTCAAAATTACCCGCCCTGAAGATTTAGCTTTGGCGGAATTCCTATTTTTAACTCATCAAACGGAGAATAATTCGCGATCAGAATTGGACACGGTTTCGACGTACATGCTTTCGGCGAAGATCGCCCACTGATTATTGGTGGCGTTGAAGTGCCTTATCATACTGGCTTTATGCCCATAGCGATGGAGACGTTGCCTTACATGCACCGACTGATGCCCTATTAGGGTGCCGTAGCTTTAGGCGATATTGGCAGTTATTCCCAGATACAGATATGCAATATAAAAATGCTGACAGCCGTAAATTATTGATTGAGGCCTACCGTCAAAGTACTAGCTACTGGGTATAAAAGTGGGCAATGTAGATGTTACTATTATTGCGCAAACACCTAAAAATGCGTCCTTATATCGATCAAATGCGCCAAGCGATTGCTGAAGATTTGCAATGTGATATAAGCCAAGTCAATGTAAAAGCAACAACAACTGAAAAATTAGGTTTTACAGGTAGAAGTGAAGGCATTGCGTGTGAAGCAGTTGCATTTATTAGTTAAACGCTAAGTCGCAGCCAAAAAGGGGCTGAGTCATCTATGACTAGCCAATGAGGAAATATGAATAAAAATTCAATGTGATTTAGCGTTGGCACTCTGCCAAATCACGAATCCATTATAAGCCTTATTGCTAGCTAACGATATAGTATTTCTTATAGTCAGACTTCCGACCTCTCTATTGCCCCCACTTGGATTTGCTCGATTTTCTGATTTAACGCTTGCCTTTTTAACTTAACCCCCTATAATAGCAAGCCTTATATCGCGTTAACGATATAATCCTGTATGGGGCGTTATTGGTTCCTCGCAACAGGATTTCAGCTTACTTGATCAGGTTTCGGAAGAAAGCAGTCTGGTTAAATTTTCTCGTGTGCCGAGGGTCGCTGGTAACGCCCACCTTATTTCCCTCCCTTACAAGCGGTTGCTTTTCATCAAAATTTTACTAGCAAAAATCTAGAAATTAAGAATTCTTTAAGATTTCTTTGGTTTAATACACCCAACGCAAACTTGCGGAGAAACTTAATTTAACTTAACTTAATCTATTTGAGGAAATCAACATGATCGTATTTACTACTTTTTACAGCTTTCCGCATCAACTTCAGCTTTTTGCAGGTTTTAATGGTAACGCTAATAACAATCAAGGTGGTTTTCAAGCTAAAACTGCTGCACAAACAATGAGTGTTAAACAAGCATTATCGGCTGCTGATAACAGCGTGGTCACTTTAGTTGGTAACATCACCCAACAAATCGATAACGACGAATACATTTTTACAGACGGTACAGCACGTATTAAAGTGGAAATTAAAAACCGCGTTTGGAATGGTTTTTAAAATGTAGTGCGAAAACGACAAAATTCGCATTACTGGTGAAATTGAGATACTGAAGCTTTTGAAAAAGCTGGAAGTGGAAGTCTTCTCTGTTGAGAAAAAGCTAACTAAATTTGAAAGTAGAATGACGGGTGCAAGCCGTCATATTCATTTTATCTACTCGCTAATTGGCGATATAATGCCGGGCATCTTACGGGAGTTTGTATGTATTTTTGTTTATCTACTTATTGCCTGCTGGACTAGGCCTTGCCGCAAGCAGCGATTAACAGTCAATTAGCCAAATCTATGGGTGATGAAGCCATTATTGCAGCTCTCATCTCTTTTGCTGTTGGCACCCTTTTCTGTATGTTGTCATTGCTTGGTGGAAAACGGATCTTTGGCAACATTTAAGCGCATTACCACAACAACCTGCTTGGAAATTTTTAGGTGGTATTCTGGGTGCTTTTGCGGTATTTACTACCATATTATTAGCGCCCAAATTAGGTAGTAGTCATGCTATTTTTCATTATCATTGAGCAACTGATTTCATCTACCACGATTGACTATTTTGGGCTTATCGGTATGCCAACTCAGTCTATTTCGCCCGCAAAATGGATTGACTAACCATTATTGCTTTTGGACTTCTCTTCTACTTCTTCGGCGAGAAATAGCTCACATTGGTTAAAGTCCTTTTTAAGCCTAAAAGAATAAGACAGCTTGGTTCTCTCACTCAAGCCGTCTTATTTACAAGCAGTCACTTTTTCTAAAAATTTACCAATTGATGTTGCGAACCAGCTATTTCACTAACTGATATGGCATAACATGCTTTGTACACTTATCAGATAATTCTTGCCCTGCCTCTGGATAATTCACACATGCAACTCAAGCGTTTTCAGTGTAAAATTCACTAATCTCACCCCAATAAAATTGCTATAATCACACTGCCCAATTTTAAATTCTTCTGTTCATGCAAACTGATTTCGCCTTTTCATTTCTAACAAAATTTAATGCGCTGTCTGGTATAAAGACTTTTCGAATTTGTATCGCGTCATCTAATTCGGAGAATTTGGGAAATGAAGTGATATATCAGATTTATCTTGCAGCGTTGGATCAATACTATATTCAAAAACTCGCGACTTTGTCTGGAGAGCATTGATTCAAGTAGAGAACTCTGATAATTACGCTGCATTCTTATTGGTTCATTTTTAGCAATCTGCCATTTCCCTGTGGCGTATTGATGGTTTGATTTTTCACAGAGCAAACAAGTAACTCATAATCTTCAAAGTGAATGCTAGTTTCTTGTGCCTCCGCTTTTCGCTCAAAGGTCAAACCTTCCGTTAAACAACTTTTGCCCATCTATTTCAAAAATTCTCTGGTAGTAGCTGCACCAACAATTCCTTTAGGCATAATTGACTGACTATCCGCTAGATACAGAGAAAAACGGTCTAACTCAAAAGGCCCCCATGAAAAATAACCAAGATTATCTTCCTCAGGAATAAAAATATTAGCAATTTCATCCGAATCAGGATAACTCGATCGCATTGTCCCTACGGGGATATGCGCAATACCTCTTTTGTGAAGTAATCTATTTGCCTTCTTGAGTCAATGCTTTCACTTGCAAGCTCACATCTTCATATTTATATTGTTGGCGTTTGTTCAAGAAATTGCCACGCCAAATACCACTATCATAACCAAGCATCAATATGCAGTGCGACAACTAAAGGGTGATTTTTTATGTTTTCCATCAATTTCCTCTATTAAAATCTGGATCTTTCACTAACTGAAGGGCAATACTTGTATTTTACATTCCTTTGAAATGGGATGTTGTTTATCATCACTTTCAAAATGCCAACGCGCGTTTTTCTGTTAGCTCAGTAATTAGAATGCTTGTAACGAGCTTATTATAACGACATGCCCTAACTATAAAATGCTTCTTGGCTGTTAATGCCATTACCATACATATTATAAATCGCTAAAATTGCTTTGGCTTGATTTTTGAGATCCGTAAAAATAGGTTAAAAATCTGAAGCGTATCCTCATCGTTTGCTAACGGAATTTGCAATCTTGGTGTCGTAAAACCGCCGTCATAACTGTAAGCTTGAGGCACCGCCAGACTAATTAACCCATCCTTGCTCCACAAGCCTGTATAACTGAGTTCTCGATTTTGATACGATACCATTTCGCCATTTAAACGGAAATTAGGCAAAATCACTTCACCTTCAGCGATATCACACGTCACTAAAGTAAAATCTGAATAATGCATTGACGGGCGTTTACCGCTGGTTCTTAAAAACTTAAATCCCTTTAGTTAAACACGGTTGTCCGTTAATAACGTATGTTTCGGGCATAGTAGGCGCAGTTTCATAGTTAGCTGGTTCAACAAATCGCATATTCAGAATCATTGATTGCGACCATATCACGATTTAATCCTAATTTATTTAACAAAAAACCGCCCCAACGAAAATAATTATTTTCTTCGGCAATCAATAATTCTGGAGCAGCAGTATCTTCTGAGATATAAATTAACGCATTTTGAGGTAACGCCTCAACACCTGCTAAATAGGGTTTATCTTTTGATTGAACTGCTCGAAGTTCCCCTTCATGCTGAGCGCGAAGGAAGCCAAAACAAAAATACGAAATAACTCAAAAATGAATAACACGATAAACAACGCCAAACAATATGCCAATTACCCACAAAAATCTTTTCAGTGATGTCTTTAAACCTGCATCCTAATATCTCTCTTAATCAATATATTTGTGTATGATGTTTTTCTAACCGATAGAGCTAAACTTTCACTTTCTGAATACATTTTCTTTAATCTGTCTGCCCTTATAAAAAGCGAAATTTATTTCACTGCACTTTCGAAACACTATTAAAATTAGTATAACATTTTAGATCAACTATTTATATAACTTAAACAAGCGGTTATTTTTTTCAGCGTTTTTGCAAAACATTTATTAAATCCGACCGCTTGTGATAAAAGAACGACTATGCATAAATTTTTTTACTGCCCTTCTCGCCAGCCTTTCTACCTCTGCTTTCGCTTTTTCCCTGTGCAAACTGATTGGCAAGCAAATCACTTACAAGGCAAAGTGAAATCTGTTATTTCACATTCGGAAGATAATCCTGAAGCGGCAGAAGGAGAAGTGGTCACGAACGATGTTCGTCAATTTTATAACGAACAAGGCTTTTTTTAATTAAGACTGAAGAGATTACCCAAGAATCTGAATTTTTCCTGATAAAAACGACGGACGAATTATCGATATGATCAAAACAATCGATTAGAAGAAATTCGTTACGATATCTATAAAGAGACTCATGGAAGACTCTACCACTATCAAGAAAACCGCGATGGTTCAGGCGTCATTTTAGAAATCACCTATGTAGGGCAAAAAGCCGAAAAAGCGAAATTTTTCAAGAAGATTACATCAAAAGAGTTTACGACAAAGATGGCAAACTCATCTCTGAAGCCGTTTATTATGCAAAGATGATTGACGGCCATGCGAAAAATTCCATTACAAGGACGATAAACTCATCAAAGCTTGTGACTTTGATGACAATGGAAAAGAAAGCAATTGCGAAACTTATCGTTATCTCGAAAAATGGCGACTTTGTACATAACACGTCTTTTAATAATGGACGAGCAGATTTTTACTTATGACAAAAACCACAATGACTTAAAACGCCAAATTTTTGATCAACATGGGAAATTAGAAGAGACGCTCACAACACGTCATAAATTTGATCAACACGGTAATGTGATTGAAAGCATTATGTATGATGAAAAAAAGGTATATGGTTAGATAAAAACCACAAAAGAAATATGAATATTATCAATAAACCACTTTTTAAACGACCTATTCTAACTAGACTGCATATGATGTTTTTAAATCTAAACCACGCGCTGAAAAAAATTAGACAAACATTAACAACCAAACTGGACAAAATCTTTTCAATATTTTAAGGCAAAGAAAGAAGAACCATCTGAGAGGTTGTTTGCCAGAAATCACAAGGTTGCGCCAATGGCAATCGCAACCTATTGGCATATGGTCAAACCAATTTAGATGAATCTGAAATTGCTAGAAAAATACAGGGTTTATCTGATTTATACCAACCTCTAGAGTTGCTTCTGACAAAAACAATGAAACTGCCTTGCATTACTCGCAGAGAATGTGAAGAGGAAAATTGGGCTCAATTATTTCTTTCTATTGATTTTAAATTAAACCCAACAGATAGCTCACTTTTTAGAGTTTTTGTTTTTTTCCTGATCAGGATAGCTTCGTTTTCGTCGAAACAGATCAAGCGGATAATCTTTTTTCAGAATATGATGCGAGGCAAAAGCCATTTAATCAACATAGTCCACATTATGAGAAATTTTTATCTTCAGTTGATGCGGTCTTTAAACGCGATTGAAAAAAGCCTGAAGATTTTGCATTATTAGACCAAAAACTCGCAAAATTGAGCATTATCTTAAAATCAACCTGATGGCGATTTACTTGTCAAAAAAACAATGTCTTTGAAACAGATATTTACGCCTATCAATTTTACTATTCTGATAATTGGGACGATTACTCAAAAGAAAAATTTAATGAATTAGATTTTTGCGGTGATATGTATGATTTACAAAGCCAATTCTGTAAACCCAATGGGATTCGTACCTGCTTCTCGAGAAGAATTTTTAATGGTTCTGGCTATTCTTTTTAAATATTGGGATTCGGCATAAAACCGCATAAGGAATATGAATATATTATTAAAGAAACTGAATTTGAATTTCCGCAAAGAATTGAGCTATTTGCTGGGCAACCTATTCGTGATGCTGCATATTCGTTTACAACATACTGATAAGCTTTTTATTTTGGATTTAATGGCTGCTATTTATTATGCCAAACCGCTTGATGAACAACATTACAAGTTTGATTTGTTAAAACAAGCCGTTGATTTGATTTGCGATAGCATTGACAGACGTGAAAACTGAAATCAATCAAGATGCCTTATTTGATGAGTTACTTATGTTGCTTGAAACGAAAAATACATCAAAGCAAAAATATATTAAGCAAGTTAAAAGCCTCTATAAATGGCTAAATAAAGACCTAGAAAAATGTCGAGAAAGAAAAATGATCGCATTTGGTGATATCTATGAGGACGAAGATTTCGATGAAGAATACGCTAAATTGGAGCTTATCAGAAGTTATCTACATTGCTACCAAGATGACTGGAAAATTGATTATGACTCACTCAATCATTTTCTTTCTGAGTCTCTTGAACAAACTTTTGAAATCACTTTCGAAGAAGCACAGCATGAGTTTGCACGCATTAAGAATAAAGTAGAAGAGAAAGTGATTATACTTTTACTTTATGTTGATACGGGTTCACGACAATTTCTATTGCTTAGTTTGCCCAAAAATCAGCAGCAAACCCTCGCATAATAGAAATTGCAGACATATTAAATTTACCTATCAACCATTAAGTTCTAGATAAGAAAAATTACCTGACTGTAATAAAGAGCGGTTGGTTTTGACTGCGTTTTTGCAAAAATAGTGAATAAATCTGATCGCTTGTAAAAAGCTATTTCGCTTTATTTGAAATAACTTTTCCGCTTGTTATCGCTGTGATATATAAATTTTAGAACTATCAGAACAATTCTATAAAATCAGCTGTCATATATTAGTAATTTGATTAAAATCAAACTTTTAAATAGTAACTAATACATGAAATTAGCTGTCATTTTACCGGCATACAATGCAGAAGCTCATCTGGCTGAATGTTTTAGATTCTTTGTTGAATCAAACATTTCAGGATTTTTGTATTCTCGCAATTAATGATGCCTCAATAGATAATACAAGTAAAATTCTTGAATCTTTATGCAAAAATAGACCCTCGTTTGCGTGTTTATCATTTCACTCAGAATCAAGGGGAACCCTCAGCAGGGAAATTAGCAAAAGATATACTTAACTATATGAATGTTGAATATGTTGCCCGTATGGATGCCGATGATATTTGTGTGCTGCCACAGTTTTTGAAAAACAAATTCAATTTTTAGATAATCATCCTGAAATTGATATTTTTAGGAAGCAATGCTGTGATCTTTCATCATGAGCGGACAGATAAATCACCTGAGATTAGTGATCTTCCTCTTTTAGATAAAGATATCAAAGCCCATTTTTCTTTAGCCCGTGGCCATATGATTAACCCATCTACCATGTGGCGACATTCAAGTATCAAAGAGTTAGGGACTTAATTATGCACAAACCTCTACTACGCCTGATTTTCATATGTGGATACAATGTGCATTAAACGGCAAAACATTTGTGAACTTGCCTGAACCACTCATTATTTTATCGGGTACATTCAGAACAAGAAAGCCAAAAACACGCAAAATTAAGCGAGGCGGTTCAATATTCTATGGAGTTATGGATATCATCTTATTCCCAGAATTACAATCTCAAGAAGTGAGCTTACATCAGTCGCATACTGCATGAAAAATCAATTAGATTAACCACTGAAGAGTTTGAAATCGCCTTTTCGGCTTATGACAAAGTTCGCGCTAATCATGGGCCTTCAAGATTTGGCGAAGATCGCGAAACGATGTTTAGCATTTTTAGATAAACATACGCAATTTTTGAAAAATGTGTTCTATGAAAAATATTGCTTAATCTTTTAAAAGCGGTCATTTTTCCTCAAGTTTTTACAAAATTTAAGGGAATGTTCATACATTCCCTTATTATTTCTTACTTTTTCTAGCAATACCTCAGCTTCCATACTTTGAAATATATAGCCCTGGCCTGGCACAAACGTAATATTTAATCGAGATAAATAAATCTTAAATTGTGGTTGATCTCATCACAAAGTAAGTTTTCTTTCAGCTTATCTAAATCCTCTGAGAATTGCATCGGATCAAGTCCATGGCGTTTCATCTGCGTATGAATATAGGCATCTAAATCAAGACAATAATTTTCTTTATCCCAACAAAAGAACGCTTCGTTTGGTTCATTCTTCACACGATAGCTATAATGCCCATTTAAATAAGATTTCGATAATCTTTTTATATTTAATGGCTTATCATAACCTGTGTCGGAATTCATAATTTGACACTCACTCTCTTCGAATAAGAGCACTTGATTGTCTTCAATATACATCGTTAATAAGTAGTATGCCGAAGGTCCATACTGCGCAATAAATGCCTCTTCTTTATCATACTTATACCAAACAACTCGATCAGCTGGCTTAGGTATCTCATTGACCAAATAATCTTTCTAGTAGATTTCAAGTTTTTCCAATCCCTCAGTGTTACACTGTCAATATTTTCTAAGCGTGAACGTATTTCATGCATACTGATTTCAATTTACCTTGTTCATCACGTAAATTAAGCTTATCTAATAAAGCAACAAAGCGTTCTGTTTGACTTTGATAGGCTATTTGAGCGGGATTGCTAAGCCAAGTGATGCTACAAAATAAACAACATGGCTATGACTGAAATCAACCGATACTGACGAATTTTCGGTATTATCAATATCAAATAAGCGAGTGAAAGTGCAGATACTCATCGCCACTAAAGTAAATTCAGCGAAAGCGGTTAATGCATATGTAGCAATTCGAACTTCAACCCTGCCATCCAAAGTAAGCCTAAAGGAATAATCGCTAAATAAGGATAAATATTAAAAACGATGCCAGCGAGGTCTGCTTTGAGAAGCATTCTTAATAGACATACCACCAAACCAAGGAGTAAGTAAGGCAAAACAATACCCGCTACAGCACCATCTGGCAGGTGTCTGTACTTAAAAATAACACCGACATAAACGTAAAAGCAGTATCGTGAAAATAATTAACGCGGGGCCTAAAAATAAAATTGTTGAGGATCTCAAAAAATAGGTGAAACAGTGATTTCTTCTCGCGATTTAGACTGTTCAAATAATAAGAAAAACAATGGGATGCAAAGATATGCCCAAAAATAAACTCATTTTGGTATAAACCGATAAATCCCAACTAATTCCAAAGCAATACATTACTCCAAGAAAGCAGTGTAGCTGAAAGGCCAATAATGATGCCGCCAGCAATAAAAAGCTAAGATGAGATGCAATAGCACTTTAAAATGATGATAAACAAAAAGTTTGATTGTTTTTGACAAATGGAAAAGCTACACAAAGCAATCAACATGATTCCTGTAGCCCCCAGAACTGAGCGCTATAAAAAGTAAAAATGCTGCAAAGTCATTCGTTTGCCAAAACAACAAGGCAGACTAAAAATAGGAACAATCCATGAGAAATAATAAAACCGATAAGGTCAGGTTAAATAAATAAAAGCAAAGAGCATCGGCTCAAACATCCAATAACCGAAATGCTCACCGCCACGGACAGTGGTATCCATCATCAATAATGGGATTGCATAAGCAATCACCATTACAATTTCTATCGGATGGCGCATAACCATTGCATTTAAAACGGTGTTGTCAGCTGTTGAAAAAAGTAGGTTATGAACATAAATCTCCTAATTTATCCACGCTTCATCTATCCTGTTCTAAATAGTCTGGATATTACAAGCGGTCATTTTTAGCTAATTTTTGCAAAAACGCTGTGAAACATCACAGCGTTTTTAAATTTACGGGTTACTTATCAAAAATAGCTTGTACAGATACTTCACTATAGTAATAACCTTTTTCCTTACTAAACTCCATTTCAAGCTCTCTCAAATAAACCGTGAAACTTGGTCCATCAATTTTTAATAAATCTTGAGTAAACGGTTTTAAGATCAGCTTTGAGACATTTTTCATCGGGTCTAATTGATGTTCCTTGAATACTTTGTGAATATGTTCATCCATATTAGTACAATATCTGTCATGATCTTCAACAAAGCAAACCTCTGGCTTCTCTTCGTGCTTATCACTTTTTCATCAGATTTCATAATATAATCTCATACGAGGTGTACGAGAATATCAGTATCTTGGCACAATGAATCCATTTTTTTATACGGCGTGACATCAATTGACTCCCATTCAAATCCTATTGTTGTTTTTCGGTCGCTAATTACTTGGCCATTGATGCTGATACTGATCACCATAAATATCTAATGTAACAAGTTCTTTCAGATTTTTTTCACCATATTCTGCTTAAATATCTCGTGTCTTTCTTTTGATAAGGGATCTTTCCACATAAGAGTCTAGCTCTATACTGTACGAACCATATAGAAATGTTACATTATCTAATTCTTTCCCAATCTTTAAGCTCGCTCTTTTCGGCATATTTTCTAAACGTTCGACAAAATCTACATCATCACGAATTTTGCCTGAGCCATCTGATAAATTAAGCTTTTTCAATAACTGTTCAAAACGTGCAGTTTGGCTTTGGTAAGCAATTTCTTGTGGTTTCACAACCCAAGTCATCGCGAAAAATTGCCACCATGACAACCCCAGAAATCAGCCGGTATTGACGTGCTTTTGGCACAATCAGAATCGCATAAGCAATCGTAATCGCCGTAGCTAAGGCCACTAAATAAATTCGTTGTTCCGTCCAAGCATAGGCACTAATACGGCGATCAATCGCCAACCATAACAACACGATTGGCACAATAGCAAGATATGGATAGAACTTAAAGAAAGTTTCCCAGCGGGCTTTAGCACAAATAGAACGTAATGCATATACGCCTAAACCACCAAGCAGGTAAGGCAAGGTAATATTCGCCAGCATCCCTTTTGGTAATACGCCTTCAAAAATAATTCGCACAACATAAGCATAAAGCAACACCGTGAAAATCATCAATGCTGATGCTAATACGAAAATTAACTAAAGATTTCAGAAATGCGATCTAACGTCATTTCTGATTTAGCTTGGCGTTGTTCGAATACTAAGAAAAAGAGTGGCTAAAGTAAAAATGCCTAAAGATGTATAAAAATGCTGGTAGAAACTATCAGAAAACTCGACATTAAAGAGTGTTGTAATCGTAAATAGAAATAGCTGCGACTAATCCAAACACCAACAACCATACCATTGTCGCTAAGCCAAGATGGAATAGATTGGTAAAATTACGGTAGGTAAACCCTTGATTATTTTTTCAAATGGAAAAGCCCAATAACACCAGTAACGCAATAAAATTTGCGCCCCAGAATTTTCGGACTCGATGAGATAAAACTCTGCACTATCATTAGTCATGCCAATGATGGCTAGCGCTACCAATGGCACAATCCATGAAAAAAACGATACCAAGAATATGGGCGAGAGAGATAAACAAAGATAAATAACATTGGCTCAAATACCCAATAAGCCAAATGATCACCTTTCTGAGTCCCTAATTCCATAAACCAAATTCCAATTGCAAATGCACTAATTAGAAAAAAATTGCAATCGGGTGTGTAGATACAGCACTTTTTATTTGTGCTTTTAGTATTTTTCTAAAAATGTTGAAATAGACATAAGTATTATTCCTAGTAAGATTATCGGATACTTGAGCTTAATTTAACTAAAAATTTTCACTTTGCAACAAATTTTAAAGTGTAAAAGTTATAATTTACAAAATTAACTTTATTATTTTTCATCTGAAAGACAAATGGACATGGAAAAACCGCATATTTTTAAGCTAAAATGAGAATGATTTTTCCTAAAAATAGAAAAGCCTATGACGAGTTCAGCAGAAATCCTACTTACCATAAAATTGCAGAATGCGCTCTTTATTGACCCCAAACGTATTCGATTACTTAAAAGAAATTGAGGCTTGTGGTTCAATTAACCAAGCCGCAAAAAATGCCCATGAGTTATAAAAAGTGCGTGGATCATCTAGAAGCCATGAATAACAGTAGCCCAAAACCACTGTTGGAAAAGAAATATTGGTGGGAAAAATGGAGGTGGGACGTCACTAACCCCCTACGCGAAACGCTTGTTACAACTCTATGATTTACTTGAAAAACGCAAGCGCATGCTTTTGAAATTCTACAAGATGAATCTATCCCGCTTGATAGCTTACTCGCTGCAACGAATAAATTCTCTCTGCAAAGTAGTGCTCGTAATCAATTTGTAGCAAGTGAGTAAAACTAGCGTTAAAAGCCAACTATTGTTTGGTAGAAGTTTCTATTGCTGAACTCCCTCACCCATTACAAGTATCTATTACCTCGCGTAGTGCTGAACGTTTAGGCCTCTCTTTAGGCAAAAGAAGTCGTCGCTATGTTTAAAGCCCCATGGTTAAACATTCAGGATAAAACTGAAGAAAATATTGCCAATCAATTTCCTGCAACCATTATTTCTATTTCGCCAGAAGAGGTATTGCTAAAGCCTGAAGGCAGTGACACAATACTTTGTGCAAGCTTAAAAAGCGGCTCCTCTTGGCAAGCAGGACAAGCGGTTTGGGTTAGCGTAGCACCAGAACAAATTATTTTAGCAACCTTTTGAGTTGCATAAGTTTTTAAATCTGAGCAAGTCTTGATCGAGGGATTACAGATAGTAAACGGAATATGAAAATGCAAAACTGAGGTGCAATTTTGGTTTTTGAAGCCAAATAATCATCTATCAATGTGAGTGAGGGTTTATCCACACTTATTTTTAATGCCAAACGAACGCACCCATCCCACTTTTTACTACCAACACACTTAGTATCATACTTGCTAGGATCAACCCATAGCCATCCAAGGAAATAGGGCGCTTAGCCCTGAAAGTACCGCAATACTGGAACCGAATAAATCGGTCGAGTACATGTAGATACGCCGCTTTGATATTGAGATTATTATGATCGCTGTTCAACATGATCTTTGCCACGAGAAGATTCACCAATAATCCTAAAGATGCCACGCCAAGCATCGGTAATGCCATCATCTCGATGGGGTTTTGCCAGCGTTGAATGGCTTCAACTAAAAATCATCAATGCCACAATAATCAACGAGCCGCTATTAAGTAGGGCTAGTATCGTTGTTTTTGAGCCGATAGAAACAACGCTAACAAGGCTAAAAATAACGATAAGCTATCGTTCGCCATGTGTCCGGCATCAGCCATGAGCGCCAAACTGTTAAACCAATAGCCACCAACAAATTCGACAACCATAAAAGCCGGTAACGATGGCAAAACTGAGCGCTAAGATTTTTATCTTGTGGAATATGCTCATGAGATGAATGGTCATGATGTTCATGAGAATGATGGATGGACATAATGCTCCTCATTGTGTCTTTGATTAACTTGGGATAAAGTATAAAGTCCGTAGTAGCTACAAGGTCAAGAGCTTAATTTTAGAAAGATGAAGATTCACGAACTCAGCAAACAAAGCGGTATTCATTTAGAAACCATTCGCTATTATGAAAAATGGGGTTAATGCCGGAGCCTAAACGTCTGGCAAACAGTTATCGAGATTATGATGAAGCCAGTTTGAAGCAATTAAAATTTATTAAAAACCTGCCGAGCGTTAGATTTTAGTTTGGCCGAAATTAAGTATTTTTAATGCATTGAAAACGCAGCAATCTCAACATTGCAAGTGGATAGCATGTTGGCGAAGCATTTGGTTTCGGTTGAGGAAAAATTGCCGAACTGCGGAAATTAAACATTTCCTACAAAGTTTAATTACCGAAGATGATCATCAATCTGCAGATTGTAAAGCAATGGCAGAATTGGAAAAAGCTTGAAAAACTGAGATGATATTTCACAAGCGGTCAGATTTTTAGAATTTTTGCAAATTCATCACAAAATCTGACCGCTTGCTATCAGGAAGAATTATTTTTGTTCCGAAGATTTTTATCGCCTGCATCACCTAAACCAGGAACAATATAGCCGTGTTCATTTAAGTGGCTATCAATTGATGCGGTATAAAGCTCAATATCTGGGTGTGAATTTTTAATGCTTCAATCCTTCAGGCGCTGCCACTAACACCAATACTTTAATATGCTTACAACCTGCATCTTTCAAGCAAATCAATAGTAGCAATCATTGAACCACCTGTTGCTAACATCGGATCTACGATAATTGCTAAACGCTCTTCAACATCGTTAGCTAATTTTTTGAAATATGGAACTGGTTGCAAAGTTTCTTCATCACGGTAGATACCCACTACGCTAATACGCGCGCTTGGAATATGCTCTAACACCCCATCCATCATTCCAAGACCTGCACGTAAAAATTGGTACCACAGTCACTTTTTGCCTTTGATACGATTCACTGCAACCTTGCCACACCAACCATCAATTTCTACTAATTCGGTTTCCAAATCTTTAGTTGCTTCATAAGTTAACAAGCTACCTACTTCTGTCGCTAATTCACGGAAATCTTTAGTACTAATATCCGCTGCACGCATTAACCCTAATTTATGTTGAACAACGGGTGTTTTACCTCAACAATTTTCATATTTGACTCCTTTTTATTTGGTTAAATTGAGTTTTGCGATCTCTTCATCACGTAAAACTCGGCGTAAAATTTTACCTACGTTAGTTTTTGGTAATTCATCTCTAAATTCAATATCTTTCGGAATTTTATAGCCCGTTAAATATTGACGACACAATTACGCAATTCTTCACGGGTTAAACTTTCATCTTTTTGGTCACAAAAATCTTAACTGTTTCACCAGAAACAGGATGCGGCACACCAATAGCTACCACTTCCCCCACTTTCGGATTATGCGCAACTACATCTTCAATTTCGTTCGGATAAACATTGAAGCCAGAAACAATAATCATATCCTTTTTGCGATCGACAATGCGTAAATTCAGATCTTCGCCCATCACAACAATATCACCGGTTGCCATCCAACCACTCAGTTAACACTCTCGGCACTATCTTCTGGTCGGTTCCAATAGCCTTGCATCACTTGTGGACCTTTAACCCACAATTCTACGCTCGCCTAACGGCACATCATTACCTTGTTCATCCACAATACGAATATCCGTATTCGGCACTGCACACCAATTGAGCCATTATGCTCAGTTGCATCATTTCTTGCAGCTGCAATGATTGGTGAACATTCCGTCATTCCATACCCTTCAATAATATGCGAACCCGTTGTGTCAAACCAACGTTTTGCTACGGCACTTTGAATAGAGGCACCACCACCTACGCTTAATCGAAGAGATGAAAAATCCACTCTTTAAAATGTTCATTATTTAATAGCGCGTTAAATAGCGTATTTACACCTGTAATCGCCACACAACGGTATCTTTTTCAGCTCTTTAATAAAACTTGGAATATCGCGCGGGTTGGTACAATCAATAAGCCCGTAATACCTAACTCAATAAATAATAGGCGGTTAATTGTTAAAGCAAAAATATGATACAAAGGCAATGGAATCACCGCGACGCCATCTTTTTACGCCTCTAAGTAATGGTTCTCCTACCCATTTAGCTTGAGCAATGTTAGCGACAATGTTGGCATGGCAGCATTGCACCTTTTGCAACGCCTGTTGTACCGCCAGTATATTGTAAGAATGCGAGATCACTTGATTGATAGTTGAGGTTTAACATATTGGCGTTGTTTACCAACTACTTAATGCCTCACGAGCTCACTGCGTGTGGAAGTTTATATTTCGGTACTAATTTTTGATATATTTTACGACGAAATTAACCAGAGTACGTTTACCGAAAGAAAGTTGGTCACCCATACGGGTTAAAATAACGTGCTGAATACCTGTTTCAAACATCGACTTTTTCTGGTGTCGCAGCGAAGTTAGAAACGATTACAATGGCTTTTGCTGCACCACTGTCGACGTTGATGAGCTAATTCACGTGGCGTATCAAAAGCGGATTAACATTACTACAACTAAGCCTGCACGTAATGCGCCAAATAAGGCTATCGGATATTGCAATAAATTCGGCATCATTAAGGCGATACGATCGCCTTTTTCTAAACGTAATTCATTTTGTAAATAAGCCGCAAATGCTCGGCTACGCTCTTTCTAATTTACGAAAAGTTAAAACTTTTCCCATATTGATATATGCTGGAATATCTGGGTGGCGACGAACGGCCTGCATCAAATAACTCAACTAACGATTCATATTGGTTTACATCAATAGTTTTTCCGCACCGGCGGATAATTATCAAACCAAATTTTATCCATTACTGTGCTCCTAAGACACTTTTTCCTAAAAACAGGCATAAAGGTTTGCCTGCTGTTTTATCGATTTATTCTTTTTAACGCCCCCAGAAAGCGCAAGCGGTCGAAAAATTAACATACAACTTGCAACTGCTAGCTCATTCTTAAATACAGTAGAAAAATTATTGCAGAGAGAATTAATACTTTCAGCAGAGGCACGCCATAAATCCACATAACGCCATTAAGCAACGTCGTTTCCGACAAACCTAGCTCGATACGGTCACCGGGTTTTAATGGCTCATTTACAGCTAATTCAAATTGAGGGCGGTTTTTCACCAGCAAGAGCAGATAACGCTTTTGTACCGCAACCTTTTGCGCTGCACAGCTACCACAAAGCACTTTTTAGCAGAACATTGAACTTGTGCAATGCCATTTTCATAATGCACAACTGTAGCTATCTCGACTAACATTCAGCTTACTCCTTGATGGCTGAATCCATTCAAAAATTGGTTAATTTTACCAAACTTTCCAGAATATTTCGCTAATCAACCGAAAATATCCATAAAAAAGCTACTCAATAGAGTAGCTTTTAAACATATAATCTTTCTCGTTTATTTTCTGCGGTTGTTCCAACAGGTTTTATTTGCGGAGGTTTGAGCTTTCGCCTTTTCCTCATTACTTAATTCAGCATGTTGTGCAGTACAGAGTTGGTTCAATTGATTGATTATTCATTATCATTTTGAACGCGTTGTTCTTGTTGCTGCTAATTTTTCTGGCGTTGCTAAGTCTTTTTGCTGGCGCATTATAACTTACTGCTTCAACACCATTACTAAATGGTTCAGTCACTAATGCTGGAGTAGCATTTGCCATTTCATTTTGTTGATTAACATAATTCACGCTAAATACAGCAACTAAACAAACCGAAGCTGCAATACCAGCTTGCATCAGTAGCACACTCAACGTTTTAATTTAACCAATAAACCTCTTGGTTTCGCTTCCAATCAGTTTTTCTTCAATTAAAGCAGCCATTTTTCTGCGAAATCTGCACCTAAAATCATCTCTTCGCCTTGCATTACATTGCAGATTACGTGATAGCTTGCCCATTTTTGCTGTAAAGTCTGAAGATTTAACAAGTTCTTGTGCAAAACCTGTCTTTCTTCTCCATCCATATAAGCCGAAAGGCGTTCATTTTGTTGCATAAATAACTCCAAATTTACTTTCAATTTTTGCTTGCTTAAAGCAGCATAACCTATGATTAATAAGCGGATTGACTTTGCATCAATCGCCTCTCTTGCTCTGAAAAATTCGAGAACGAACTGTCCCCACCGGACATTTGCATTTCTTCTGCAATTTCCTCATAGCTTAAGCCTTCTAATTCGCGTAAGGTAATCGCGCGTTTTAGCTCTTCAGGTAAACTTTCGATGGTTTCAAATACGACACGCTTTAGCTCATCAGATAACACCAAATTCTCAGGTGTATCTGCTTCACGAAGCTGTGTGCCAACCTCATAACTTTCAGCATCTTCCGCCAAAATATCTTCTCTTGGCGGACGACGCCCTAAAAGAGGCTAAATGGTTTTTGCGGTATTCACGGCAATACGATAAAGCCATGTATAAAATGCACTTTCCCTCGAAAGAGTCTAATGAACGATAAAGCCTTAGTAAAGGACTCTTGAACAATATCTGGAATATCATCGCGTGCGACATAAACGAGTTAGCAACCCTGCTACTCTATTTTGATAGCGAACAACGAGTACTCAAATGCCTTTTTATCACCTTTTTGTGCTCGTTCAACCAATTCTTGATCGAGTTACTTGCTCACTCATGAATCTGCGCTCTCTAAATTGACGCTTATGTGTTCCATTCATCTTACACCTCGTTAGTGTGTTGGTTACAAGAAAAAGTTCACAACAGCAGTAAAAATGTTTAAAATTTATAATTTTATTGAGATCCCTTACTGGATCGTTGTTTTTACTAAGCTAAAAGCCAATAAAAATAAACTGATTAAATAAAGCGACATATTACCATAACGGCTAAATAATGTTTCTCCCATCACCGCTGAAACTGATTCAGTTAATACGCCTTCTTCAAATTGAGGTAATTGAGAAACAACTTTCCTTGCTCATCTACCCAAGCAGTAATACCCGTATTAGCCGCACGAAGCAACGGCTTGCCTACTCTAGCGCCCGCATTCTAGCCATCTGAAAATGTTGCCATGGCCCAATAGAAGCACCAAACCACGCATCGTTTGTAATTGTTAATAGATAATCAGATTGCTGCAAAAGTTGATTTTTCTGTACCTGATCACCAAAAATAATCTCATAACAGATTGCCATATTAAAACGATAATTCTTCACAGCATAGCGGGCTGAACATATTCACCTTGAGATAGATTAATGGTAAGATAAATACTTCTCGCATCCAATCTAGCAAAGATCCAAAAGGCACATATTCGCCAAATGGCACTAAGTGGTGTTTTTGTATCTCGTGCTTTCAAACATTTGATAGGCACTTTGCTTATTCCCTAGCACTAATGCGCTATTAAACATCTCTTGATTAGCATCTTGGTATAGTGCCGATGATAATCTCCTATCACCTGCAGCATCAAAACTCTGCATAATCGGTTGAATATCCGATTCTAAAGCCGGAATGGCAGATTCGGTAAAATAATCACGTCACTTTTTCCTAATAATGGCGCGACTAATCGGTAATAAGTTTGTACCGTTTGTGCAAAATAGTCAGGATCCCATTTTATCTGCTGAGCAATATTGCCTTGCACTAGGCTAACAACAAGCGGTGCTTTTTGCGGGGATCTTTTTGCAAATGAGTCAATGATTTTTGCTCAAAAGCAAGGCTACGACAAACGCAATACTGCCTAATTGCAGTGATCTATTCTTTTGTTTAATCAGCACACGCCCTATTTGCACATAACAAGCCGTTACCGTTATTACAAAAAAAGTTAACCCCTCTACCCCAAAAATCTGCGCGATTGCAAAAAACGGTGAATCAATTTGGCTATAACCAAATTGTAACCATGGGAAACCTGTAAACATCACACCGCGTAAATATTCGGTAAACGTAAATAACGAGGCTAATGCCAAAGGGCTTGTCAGAGAAAAACGTTTAGCTAAATAGACAAACAGTAAATTATACAATGCCAAATAAGCGGCCAATAATAACACTGGCTAAATAGCTAACTATTTCCGGCACACCACCAAATTGAATCATGCTAACATGAATCCAATTTACCCCTACGCAAAAATAGCCAATAGACCAGCAAAAACACAGCCCAAAGCGCTGTGCGTCTTGGCGAAAATCATCACGCAGCCTAATAAAGCCGGCTGCAGAAATATAAGCCATTGCCCAAAAATCAAAGAGGGTGAATAAGCAAAATTTGCACGCTTGCCCCAAACAAAGCTCACAAGACAAGCGGTGATTTTTGTGATACCAAATCAATCATGGTTTTCTTGTGTTTGTCATTTTTCTAGTTGTTCATCAGAAACCGTTACTCGGAATCTGACTAAACGGCGACCATCTGCAGATGCATCATTTAAATTGAATACCTTCTAGTTCATTTGTTCGCCCATACTCGGCAAATGTCTCGCAAGCTTGCGTTACGACACCGCCAATAGTATCCACTTCTTCATCTGTGAAAATTGGTTGCAAAAAGTTTCGTTAAACTTTCTCAATATCAGTTAATGCTAATACGGCATAAGTGTGGGAGAAAGTTGGCGAATCGGTTCTTCCGTTTCTTCATCAAACTCATCATCAATATCGCCAACAATTTGTTCTTGAATATCTTCGATAGTTACTAAACCAGACACTGCACCAAACTCATCGACGACAATCGCCATATGAAAACGCTCCAGAACGGAATTCTTTTTAACATACGATCTAAGCGCCAGATTCCGGCACAATTACCGCTGGGCGAAGAATCGATTGCATCGAATGGTTCTGCATCGCTACGCAGCTTCAACAAATCTTTTGCTAATAAAATACCCGCAATCGTATCTTTACCTTCTTCTGCAAAACAGGAAAACGTGAATGTGCAGAATAGATAATTTGATCCACACAAGCTTCTAGCAGTGAAATTTGCATCAATCAAAAACAATTTGAGAGCGTGGAATCATAATATCTCGAACGCAGTTCTGAGATTTCATTTCACCCTTCAATCATTTCTTTTGTGTCGCTATCAATCAACTCGTTATCTGCAGAATCACGGATCACTTCACTAAATCTTCTCGGTTTTAGGTTCAGATTGAAGAATCCTTAGCTAACGACTGCTAAAAGGTTTTCGTTCTGTTTTTCTGCATACTGATTTCGATGAATGATCTTCGCTCATAATTGTTTCTCTGTGTATGTTTATATTTTTCCACAAAATCTGTGGTGTGATAATAAAAGTATTTCTATTTGTTGAAAATTAGCATGCATAGACCCGTACTTTACTCTCAACAAGAGGACATTTATATGAAATTAGTCAATTTGCCGTAGCCATTGGTGCATTATTCGCCGTCTCAACCACTTGGGCAGGAAAATTTAACTGCATCTAGTAATGTGGAAATTCTTGCCTTTGATGGCTTACGCGTAAAAATGGGGCAAACGCCACAAATCAATGATGAAAAACAGCACCAAGTTGTGATTGCCGCCAGCGATATTGTTGATGGTAACTATTATGCGACCAATCAATTGTATTGAGCTTCAAAGTTCAAACGAAAAACATTGAAAATTGTTGCACCAACCCACGTAATAAAAGCTGCTGCAGAAAAATTCAAAATGCCCCAACTTTTGAAATTAAAAACCGCTTCCAGGTAAGCATTACCTTTACCCAAGATTTCTTAAAAGGTGAAGGGTTTTGCGTAAATAGCCGCGTGGAAAGAGAAAGTTGTAGAGAAAATATAATGCAGGGAAAGGTGTAGCTGCTGATTCCAGCATTTACGAATGCAGCCATTGAAGCAAAAAGGACAAATGATTGTCAGCACCATAATATTAAAAAGAAGAGCTACAACTATATATACTTGTAAAGCAGATAAAGAGACTCAGCAACACTTCTAGAATGGGCAAGAAAAACGCCAAATAAATGAAATCACCCGCCAACAAGCGGGTGATTTTTCATATGATTTACCAATGCTATTCCAATACGCGCTAAAAACCAATCTTCCGTTTTTGTATTGACATCAAAATGCTGCCTAATAATGGCGTCAGTGGTTACGCCTAATGCTCTTGCCATTAGCACGCTTTTAAGCACCGGTTCATTCCATGTGTGCAACGCTGCGGATAAGCGCCCCAATGAATCGGCACTGAAATCTCGTTAGCTGTAGTTTGCGCAAGTTGTGCGGTTTGTTCTGGGAAAAAGATGTTATCTGGCCATCTTTCGTTATAGTCCATTCTCAATAAACGCAATATCAATTTTTGCCGACACGGCTGGCAATTTCATCAAAAATGCTTTACACTTGAAGAATCGCCATGGTAGTAAAAACGTTCTTCATTTTGAGCACGCTGATGCTCAATTAAAAACCAGACCACAATGCTGTTCTTATCAAACAGGCTACGCTCAGAATCATGTCTTGCGGGCAATGCCGTATATTTTTACGCCATTGCGTTGTGCTGCCGCAGTCTAATTCCGTGATGCGAGCAGCATCAGACTCCCCACTTTTGCAACATTGCATTCCTAAAGAAACTACAAAAATGGCTTTGGGGTTTCGCACAATTTCTCGATGCTTTCTTGTTCTAAGTGGTCGTAATGGCTATGTGAAAGTAGCACAACATCTATAGGTGGTAATACTTCAATTTCTACAGGGGTTGAAAAGCGATGCATCATAGTGGCACGAGGCACTATTTCAAAAAGCGGATCTGTGATGATAGTTTGATTGCCAATCCGCATAAGCGGCGTGGGTGTCAAACCACATAAATCGACTCTGTTCAGCTGGCGCTAACAACGCGTCCCAATCTGGTTTAACCGTTGGTAATGGTCGTTTCGGGTGGAAATCTTTTTCATTAAAATGTCATTTCCAAAGTGCGCTGGCAACGTCTGTGGGCGCCGTTGAGGTTCTGCATTATAGAGATTTTGTGTGTCAGGATCACTAATGATCGCTTTTCGGATATACTACCGGATAAGTGGGTGGATAAAACCAATAGGTAACAAATGCGACAGTCCTACGAAAGTAGTAATTTTTCTTATGTTTCATCAGTAAAATTTGTTTTATTTAGAAATACGACGGCAATCCTACTCTAGGTTTTCATGCAATACAAGCGGTCATATTTTACAAGTTTTTGCTAAGTCTAGATGAATCGCGCTATCCCATTCTCTGATTATTCAGCTTTATGCTATACTTCTTTATTATTGAACAAGCGGTTAAATTCGTCAGTTTTTATCAAACATCAGCTGAATTATGCAAAAGAAATTTATTTTTGGGGCAGGTTGTTTTTGGGGAACCGAAGCATTTTTAAAAAGTGCATGGCGTATTAGATGTGAAAGGTGGTTATGCTAATGGCTCTACTGCAGCACCAAGCTATCAAGACGTTTGTGCGAGCAGGCACGCTGAAGTGGTCAAAATTATTTATGACGATGCTAAAATTAGCTTTGCCCAAATTGCTCAACTATTTTTCCAAATTATTGACTCACTACCCTCAATCAACAAGGGGAAGATGTTGGCGTGCAATATCGTACAGGCGTTTATTATGTTGATGTTCAAGATCAGCCTGTCATCCAAGCAGCCTTAGATTCGTTACAAAATCATTATGAATCGCCAATTATGGTGAAAAACTTACCGCTTCGCACAATATTTCCTGCAGAAACCTATCACCAAGACTATCTTGATAAAAATCCAAATGGGTACTAGCCACTAGCTTTTTGCTTTAATAGCTGAAATTTTTACGCGATCAAGATAAATAATGAATAAAATCAATATTGCACTCTGTGCGGATAAAAACTACCTCGAGCCACTCGAAACGTTATTAAAATCTATTTGTTATCATAACACTCAGGTGCATATCTATATTATTCATACCGATATTCCGGAAGATTGGTTGATTACACAAGCGCAAAAATCTTGCGAGTTTAACAATCAACTTTCACCTATTTGGTTAAATGAGGCTAATCCAGCTATTGCAGCGCTTAAACCAAACGATAATGCTACAAACTCATTAACTATCAATGAAATCATAAAAAACTGCCTAATAAATTAAAACACGTTAATGAACTCACTTATGCAAGATTCTTAATTCCAGATTAATTCAAGAAGATCGAGTACTTTATTTAGATATGCGATATTATTGTAAATGCATCATTATCAATTTATTTCATGTTGATATGAGAGGATACCCAATTGCGGCGATTGATGATTATAATTTATCAAATGAAAACACGCCCTCACTGGTATATTTTAAATACGCCCAAAGAATTAGCATCATGCATTTCTTACCAAGGCGGCGAAATTTTTAAACCTTATTTTAATGCTGGCGTAATCTTATGGATTTAGTGAAATGTCGAGAAGAAAAATATAACGAGTAAACTATTTGCCATCGCATCTATACTATCCAGATGTACTCTGCTGCCGATCAAGATATTCTGAACTTTGTTCTATTTAATCGCTGGCTGAGAATTGATGTTCGTTATAATGTTCAAGCACACTATGAGTTTACATTTTTACCGCTAGTGATTGAATCACCTTATATAATTCACTATATCACTGATAGAAAACCTTGGATAAAATATAAAACTGAAAACAATATTTCATCCATATTACCATTTCTATCATGGTTTTAAGCTGGCAAGAGATTTATATGCATTATTTCTCAATTCACTAATAAAAATAGTGGTCAGTTTTTCAACGAAATTGCAAATTTCCGTGAAAATCACACCGCTGTTTAACTAAAGAAACCGACATATCGTCGGTTTCTTTTCTATCCTGTTCAACTTTTTGTTTGCTAATTTTTCGCTAATTTTTCTTCTTTAAAATGCCATTCATCAAAGGAACGCCCTTTTGACTGAATTCTATATAACAAGGAGAATACCATGAAAAACAACAGCAAAAACTGTCCTTTCTACTTTACTGCACAGCGCAGTGGCTTTTGGTACGGTGAATATCGCACGCAAATTCCACCTGAAGCTCAACAAAGCGTTGAACAAAAGCAACGATTAGTGCCTCCAAGCACTTTTCACTGCACAAGCTAAAGTAGGTAACGCAGCGAAAGTAAAAAGCACTTCGCTTTATTCAAAGAAAAATATGGAAAGGTTATTTCCGTATTGATTTTCTTGATAATCAACAAATCAAATTGTAGATGTTGATGCAACAAGCGGTGAAATTTTAGGATCAGAAAGCAAGCACCAAAAACACCCGTGTTTCCGGCTGAAAAATACTGAACTCAAAAATTTCACTTGCAGCAAGCGATTGAGATTGCAGAAAACAAAACCCGATGCGAAAGTCGCGAAAGCGAGACTTTAAAGGGAAGACGGATAAACCTTTTTATCTGATTGAAACAGCAAATGATGGTCAAACCTTTGTGATGGCTATTGATGCAAAGCGGCAAAAACGATTGATGCACCAATGCCTCCACTAGCATGTCAGGAATGCCTCACGATATAGGTGCTCACCCACATTTTGGTGAACATCCGGAAAGGTAAGCATCCAAATCAAGATGGTCATTCACGAAAAGGAGAACATCAGAACAGAGGTAAACATCCATTCAATGTCTCAACCTCCATTTGAGAAACCTGCTGATAAAGCGACTTGCGAAGCGACAGCGCAGTAATCATGAGAACCGCACATCATTGTGCGGTTTCTATTTGAAATTGCGTTATGATAGTCTTCCCTTTCTGAACCGATTATGCGAATTTTATTAGTTGAAGATGATCAAATGATTGCTGAAGCAATCTCACTGAGCTTAAAAATGCTCGTTATGCCGTTGATTGGGTAAATAATGGGCGAACAGCTGAAACAGCGCTCAATAGCCAACAATATGATCTAGTTTTTATTAGATTTAGGGCTTCCAGGACAAGATGGACCTAACGGTTCTACGTCATTTACGCCAAAGCGAAAAATAATACGCCAGTATTGATCGTCACTGCTCGTGATGATTTAGAAAAAGCCGCTTTAGTGGTTTAGATGGTGGTGCAGATGACTACATTATTAAACCGTTTGATTTATCTGAATTATTAGCCAGAATTGTGCAGTTTTACGCCGTCAAAGTGGACAAAGTATGCCACATTGACTAATGGCAGCATGACGCTTGATCCCAATAACTATCGAAGTAACCTTACTTGAAAATCCCCACCGATTTCTCTGAGCAACAAAGAATTTGCTATTTTACAAGCCTTAATGACTCGTCCCGGCATTATTCGACTCTCGAGCAGATTTAGAAGATAAACTTTATGCATGGGGCGATGAAGTGGAAAAGTAATGCCATTGATTTTTCTCATTCATGGCTTACCCGGATAGGGAAAAAGAACACATCAAAAATGTACGCGGTGTAGGTTGGCTAGTCGCGAAACAGGAATAACCATGCAAAAATCCATTCAATTTAAACTCACATTAGCATTTACAGGGTTGTTTACTTTGTAGCCCTAGTTGTGGGTGGTATTTCATTTTATAAAAATTATCAAGATGCAAACGATCAACAAGATGAAATGTTGATGCAACTTTCTAATTTGGTTAATGCTAATCAACCACCACCAACATTTCCGCCACCACATCATGCGCGAATTTTTGTGCGTGAGACGTCATCCACTTGCTAATCTTAATGTACCACCTGATTTTTCCTACGCAAATGGAAGATGGTTTTCATACCTTAAAGAAGGGAAAAATATCATAAGTTCAATCCGAAAAATAAGTCAACTCAACCTTATCCATCAGCGCCTCCAGAGGCAATTTTTAGAACTCATGTACGCAATACGCCAGAAGGTAAATTATTATTACCCAAGAAAATGAATATCGTGAATCGGTCGCTCTTGAACATGCTTGGAAAAAGTATTGTGCCACTACTGATTCTCTTTCCGTTAGTCATTTTACTCACGATCATTATTGTTCGTTATGCAATGAAAGCCAGTTGATAACCTTTCACGAAAAAGTAGAAAAACGACATGGGCAAGATCTAACCCGCTACCGACAGATAAAATTCCCAGTGAAGTTAAAGGGTTTGTCTTAGAAATTAACAGTCTGCTTGCACGCACTGATGATTTTATTCAACAACAAAAACGCTTTGTGCTGATGCATCACATGAATTAAGAGTCCTATGACAGCACTTTTCTTTACAAAATTGAGCAGCTTAGCGCCCCTAAATTTGCCATTAGATGCTAGAAACAGTTGCCCAAAGTTCAGCAAAGGTTCAACGCAGTCGCAACTTACTTGAGCAGCTACTTTCTTTGGCGCATACAGAATCAATTTCCGCAATCGATGGAACAATTTGATTTGCAAACGATCTTTAAGCGAGCCATTGAGATTTACTTCCGCTTGCACTAGAGAAATCGCAAGATATTGGCGTCGTTACCTCAGAAAGCATCTTAATTGAAGGCAATCCGACGCATTTCTATTTACTCATAAAAACCTTACTCGATAACGCAATTCGTTATACGCCTAATGGAAAGCCAAATTGATTTGGCGGCAACAAAATGACACAAATATTCAGATTGTGGTAGAAGATGATGGTGAAGGTATTCCAGAAGAGGAGCGTCAGCGTGCTCGATCCGTTTTATCGAATTCTCGGCACGCAACAAAGCTGGATCAGGTCTGGGACTAGCGATTGCAAATGAAATCGTACAACAATATGGAGGAAAGCTTGTATTGAAGCAAAGTCAGCAATTTGATTCGGGTTTACGAGTAGAAATTACATTGCCTTTACCAGACTATCACGATTTGTAAAAATTTACTAAATTTGACCGCTTGTTTAAGCAATAAAAGGTGATTTATTGATAGTTAATTTCGCATGAAAAAAGGTTACAATAAAAGCATTTAAAACCATTTCATCATTAAGAGAACATTATGTCCACAACAAGCCCTGACCTGATTAAAGTTGTCATTTTGCTGGCCTCCAGCGTGACTATCGTTCCTTTATTTAAACGCCTTGGATTAGGTAGCGTATTAGGCTATTTAATTACCGGCTGTTTAATTGGCCCATCTGTTTTAGGGGTAATTCAAGATCCTGATGCCGTCGTGCATCTTGCCGAGCTTGGTGTGGTGATGTTCCTGTTTATTATCGGTTTGAAATGCACCCTGAACGCTTATGGACAATGCGTAAAAGCCATTTTTGGTCGGGGTTTTTTACAAGTCGGTCTCTGTGGTGCACTCCTCACATTTGCCGGCATCTATATTTTAGAACTGCCGAAAGAAGTGGCTTTTATTGCGGGCATGGGCTTTACACTTTCCTCTACTGCAATTGTGATGCAAGCATTAGAAGAACGTAGATTACAAGTACGCCAAAAGGACAACGCGTTATTTCAACCTTAATCTTTTGAGGATCTTGCGATTGTTCCTTTATTGGCTTTATTGCCTTTTTAGTACTGAATAAACCCGATGTGCAGAACACACTGACTGGACCTCTATTGGTATTGCACTTGCAGCTGTGGTTGGTCTTATTGTTTCTGGTAAGTGGTTAATGAACCCATTGTTCCGTCTTATTTCAAAAGCGCGTATTCGTGAAATGATGACCGCTGCAGCACTATTAGTTGTATTGGTGCCGCTCTTGCTATGGAACTTGGTGGACTATCTATGGCTATGGGCGCATTCGTAGCAGGTGTAATGCTTTCAGAATCTTCTTTCCGCCACCAATTGAAGCAGATATCGAACCATTCCGTGGATTATTGCTCCGGGCTATTTTTATGGGCGTGGGGATGTCGTTAGATTTAACCCTAGTCTATCATAATCTATTATCCCTACTGGGCATTGTCTGCCTTTATATTTTTGGTAAAGGACTAGTTGTTTATTTAGTTGCTCGCCTTACCCGCTTAAATCATCTTGAAGCAATAGGACGATGTCACTATTAGCACACGGTGGTGAATTTGCATTCGTATTATTTTCTACCGCTTTGGCGCAGGCGTGATGAGTGAACATCAGAAAGCAATCTTTACCGCAACTGTGATTCTTTCGATGCTATTCTCTCCGCTTATTACGCAAATTACGCGTAAATTAGTCATGCGTTCAGAAAATAAACATCCTTCACAACCAGATACCAGTGAATTGGATCCGATTGTTGATTTAGAAGATAGCGTTGTGGTAATTGGTTTCGGACGCTTTGGCAAATCGTTTTGTCAAACGCTGTTAATTCGAGGTATCAACGTGTCGGTAATCGACCGTAATATTGAAAAACATTCGTGCTGCAGCAAAATTCGGTTTTAAAGTTTACTATGGTGATGGCATTCGCCTAGATGTGTTGCACGCTGCTGGTATCGAAAAAGCAAAATGTATCGTACTGGGTATTAACGATACAACTCGTATTGAAGCGATTGTAGAACAACTACGCGAAGCGTATCCAAAACTACCAATCCTAGCGCGAACCTACGACCGTCAAACAACGGTAGGCCTTATTAAACAGGACGTGAACTTTATTGTACGAGAAACTTTTGAATCCGCCCTTACACTTAGTCATGCAACCCTTAATGCGGTTAGGTATCGACCCAGTTGAGGCCGATGACGTGATTACCAAGTTCGTGCTCTCGATCAAGAACGCTTAAATGAAGAGGTATTACACGGTTTTTCTAATGAAATCGTCAAAAATATTGGACACCAAAACCATTCATTAAGCCTCATGCGAATGCTGAAGCGCTAAATGAGAAACTGCCGAAATTCTAAACACCCAGTCTGAAGCTGATGAAGTAAAAATCAGAAGAAGCGAAGAGTGAATAAAAATGCCTTGGTTTATCAACCAAGGCATTTTCATTTGTTTAGAGAAATTATCTCAAGCAATTATACGCGTTTAAAGTCTAAGTGAACTAATTTTGGTTTAGTTGGGTGGCGTTGAATCGCTTGTACTTTCACTTTTTCTTCTTTACCAGCAACAACGATAGTTAACACTTCATTGTAGAATGAATCGTGCTTGTGCGTTGTTTACGTTATCGTGGTTTAATACGATTGATACTGGCTCAGCTGCACCACCGTAAATGATTGCAGGCACTTGACCATTGTGACGCAGGCGGCGGCTCGCACCCTCTACCTTGCGCTGTACGAACTTCAGCTTCAAATTTGTATGACATATTAAATACTCTTTAATAAGTAGTGGAATTTTTCATTCCGTTAAAAATAAAAATAGCAGGCGACCCAGCTATTTCCGTAAAACAATTTGACAAAATGTCGAGCGGTATTTTACGGATTTAAGGCGAAAATGCAAAGCAATAAAAAGAGTAAAGGAAATATTCTCTACTCTTTTCTGTCATTTTAAAAGTACTAATTAAGCAACTAAAGATTTAACACGTTTTGCGTAAGCATCCCAATCACTAATTGGTAACGTTGCCACACCTGTATCCATTGCTGATTTTGCCACTGCAGATGAGACTTTAACTAATAAACGTGGATCAAATGGGGTTGGGATAATATAGTTTTCACCAAACTCAAGATGACCATAAGTTGCAATCACTTCTGTTGGTACCATTTCTTTCGCTATCAGCAATTGCATGCGCTGCCGCCATTTTCTTTCTTCGTTAATGGTTGTTGCACCAACATCTAATGCCCCACGGAATAAGAATGGATACATACACGTTGTTTACTTGGTTTGGATAATCTGAACGACCTGTGCAAACAATAGCATCTGGACGTACTGCTTTTTGCATCTTGAGGCGTGATTTCAGGCACAGGGTTAGCTAGTGCTAAATCAATGGACTTTTCGCCATCATTTTTCACCATATCTTGCTTTAATGCACCTGCTTTTTGAACAGCTCTAAGAATACATCTGACCATCAATTGCATCTGCTAGTACGCCAGCCATTATCTTCAATCGCATGAAGACTTTGGTTTCATCCATTTTGTCACCACGGCCTTGATAAATAACGCTTTAGAATCACACATAGTGATATTTTCTTTTTCACACCTAATGAACGAAGTAAGTTGGTACATGCAATCGCTGAAGCACCCGCACCATTTACCACTAAACGCACTTCATCAATACCAATGACTTCTAAACCATTTAACACTGCAGCTCCTACAATAATTGCCGTACCATGTTGGTCATCGTGGAATACAGGAATGTTCATGCGCTCACGCAATTTACGCTCAATGTAGAAGCATTCAGGCGCTTTAATATCTTCTAAGTTAATACCACCAAAAGTCGGTTCTAATGAAGCGATAATTTCTACTAATTTTTCTGGATCATGCTCATCAATTTCAATATCGAATACATCAACGCCAGCAAATTTCTTCAATAACACCCTTTACCTTCCATAACCGGTTTTGAAGCTAAAGCACCAATGTTGCCTAAGCCCAATACAGCTGTACCGTTTGAAATTACACCGACGAGGTTGCCTCGGGCTGTGTAACGACGAGCGTTTGCAGGATCTTTCTCGATTTCAAGCATGGCTCAGCGACACCCGGAGAGTATACTAAAGCTAAATCTTTCTGTGTTTCTAAAGATTTGGTTGGCGTGACAGAAATTTTTTGCCTGGAATTGGGAATTCATGAAAAATCTAACGCTTGCTGTTTTTAAATCGCTCATAGCTGTTATCCTTATTTTGAATGTAAAGCGGTCATATTTTTACTAAACTTTACAAAGCTTAGGCGCTCAGATATTAACAGAAAATCACTAAAGCAATAGCCATTTCCCGTTATTCTTGTTTTTCGACCACTATCGGTTCAAATTCCACTTTCTTAACACTTCCCGCTTCTTTAAAGTTAATTGGATAGTGGCAAGCAAATTCTTGCTGTTTTAGCTTACGTAAAAGCGGTTTTTGAATACATTTTTGTGCAAATGGACAACGGGGCCCTAATCGGCATCCCATTGGCATTTCTTGCAACATCGGAATTGTGCCCTGTAAAGTATTAAGGGGGCTTTTAAAGCTTAATGGCTGAGAAAAATCCGGAATACTATGCAATAAAATCGAGGTATAAGGGTGATAGGCTTATGTTAATAAAGCCTCTTTACTTCCCGCTTCAACCGTTTGCCCACAATAGAGTACGCTGTACGAATCAACCCAGTTCTGAATGCTACGCATATCGTTACTAACCAATAAATTGAGGTTCCAAGGTTCTGATTCATGCTTGAAAGTAAGCGATAGATTTGCAACTGTGTAGTCGGTTCCATCGTATTAGTCGGTTCATCTGCGATTAACAAACGGGTTGGTTTGCAACCGCCATTGCAATCATCACTTTCTGTGCTTCACCTTCCGTAATATCTGCTGGATAAGTATGCATAATATCTTTGTGATCGCGAATCACGCGGTGTAACAATTCAATCGCTCTACGTTTTTCCAACCAATGCGTTGCCACCATTTGCCCTTAAATTGAATGGCATGAATTAACTGCTTTCCAATGGTTTTTACTCGGATCAAGGCTTGATAAAGTTTTGGAAAATCACTAGCAATTTGACTACCAATGACTTTCCGACGTTGATTCGGTGTGAGTTTAACAATTCAATATCATTAAAGCGAAAACGATCTGCGGTAATAATCCATTCATCTTTCACTACCCACAAATGACTTTTGCAATTAAACTTTTGCCTGAGCCAGATTCTCCAACTAAACCACAAATTTCTCCTACGATCTAGGCTGAGGTTGACTCTATCAACCATTTTAACGCGCCCAGTTGGGGTATTGATCTCAATGCTAAGATGACGAATATCAAGTAATGCCATAATTTATTCCAAGTTCGGTTATGCTGTGTGACGATATTTTTCTAACACACGCACCACTCCCCGACCTAATACGGAGACAATTAAAATGACCAGTGTAATTACCGCACCAGGTACCATTACTGTCCATGGTGCAATATAAATGAGCTCAAAAGCTTCTTTAATCATGCCGCCCCATTCTGGCGTAAGATTCTTTGCCCCTAATGAAATAAAAACTTAATGCGGCAATATCAAGCACAGTAAACATCAAAACAGAAGTACTTTCTCTTACGACAACAACAATTAAATTGGGAATGATGACCTCTTTTTATCAGCATTTTATTGGTTTGCGCCATCTAACTTGAGCGTAATCACATATTCTCGCATCAGTTCTGACTGCGTTGCTTGATAAATTCGGTGAATAAAAATGCGGTAAGGTTGCCAAAAATACCGCAATCATCGCATTCGGCAAACTAGGCTCCATTAAGCTCGCGATAATAATTGAGCTTAATAACGCTGGCATAAATAAAAGCGTATCAAACAATTGGCCTAACAAACTCAATGAGGTGGTTCGATTTAAGCCGACAAAAACACCAATTGCCCCACCAATTATCACGACACAACTCGTAATCAATAGCGCACCGCCAAATGTATAATAAAACCCATATAACACTCGGCTGAAAATATCGCGCCCTAAATCATCGGTTCCGAAAAATGGCTGACCTGCCCTATTTTATCCCAAGAAGGGGTAATAACTCCAAACCAACAAACTGTTGTTCAGAGGATAAGGCGAAATAATATGCCGAAAAACACTAAGAAAAAGTAACGCTAAAAATAGATAAAAACTGATTAACGCCACTTTATCTTTACGCATTTGTTGCCAAAATGCCTTGAAATATTGTGTATCGCGAAACTGTTCAGGTTCTTTATACATACCAATCCTTTTTCTTAGCAGGATCAAGCAAAGTTGTCATTAAGCCAGATAATAAGTTGATGCTTAATACGAAAATGCCAATAGCCATTGATGCCGCTGAAATCGCATTATAATCTTGCACCATCAATGCATTGATTAGCCATCGCCCAATCCACTAATGCTGAAAATATTTTCAATTAAAATTTCAAACGCAAAAAATCACGGTAAAGAGATGCGCAATCAGCGGAACTAAAGCAGGTAAAGTATTGCCCAGCACATACGTACGCCAAATTTTAAAAGATGACCAACCTCTTGTGAGTGCACTCTCATATAACTTTGTTTCATGACATAAATCGCTACTGATTTTGCGTCAAGCGCATCACTTCTAAAGTCGCTGGAATACCTATACACTAAACTCGGTAACGCTAAATGATGAAGCGCACTTTGCATCATTTTCAGTTGATAATCAGATTCTGATAACGAAATATCTACCAGTTTAAAAGCCAGTAAGCGGTCGAATTTCATAGATAGGATGCAAATCGCCTACGGCAGCATTTTCCCATTGATTAACCGATGCATAATAGAGCAATAGAGCTGCCAGCAAAACACAGGAAATACAAAGCTAAACGAACCTAGCGTGGTCAGTAATTTTTCCCAATGTGGTATGCTGAAATTGTGCCGCAAATAACCCAGTGGCAACCCTAACACTAATGCTAATAATAAAGCGCTTAAACAAAGCGATAAGGTTGCTGGAAACACCGCTAAAATTTGCGCAGTTAATGGCTCACCACTGATATAACTAATGCCTAAATCACCTTGAACAAGTGCAGTGAGATAATAGACATAGCGCATGACTATATTGCTATCGGCAAAATCATTAAGTGGATCTCGCAACAAAATAACATAGCTAATCAGCGATAAAAATGAGCAAAGTAATTGCGGTTAATAATATTTTTCGGATAAATTGCCCTAACATCTATTCATCCTTTTTCGATTGAGTCACTGGTTTATCTGCCGGTGAGAGTTCAGATAATCGAACAAAACCAAATGGTGAAACATTCAATCCATGAACACGCTGGTTGCCTACCACTACGTGATGAGCATGTACTAGTGGCAATATAGGGAGTTGCTGTTCTAACTGATATTGCGTTAAACGTAATAACATATTTTAGCTAATGGCTCATGGCTTAATGTTGCCAATTTTAACCATTCATCCATCTCTTCGTCGCACCAATGCGTTAAGTTCATCACCTCATTTTGTGTTTGGCAAGATAAAAATCGGCATAAAGGAAACCATTTTGGATCGGCATTATTTGCAAGCCACCCAGTAAGCACCATGTCATATTTTTGCTGGTTGCGCTAAATAATGTTGCGCAATATAAGCACGCGTCACCGGTAAAATTTCTACTTCAATGCCTACTTTTTGTAAATCAGCACGAATCATCTCCGCCATTTTCATTGGATGCGGGTTAAAAATTCGGCTCTCATCTACCACCCAAAAACGTAATTTAGTTGGCTTTTTCTTCTTTTTGTTCTGATTCAGCAGGTAATGTTGGCTGATAGCTATTCAGATTTAATGTTGGATACATCACATTTCGGTAACACATTATCTGCCACTTCCGCAAAGCCGTAAAAGAGTCGTTGCGCAATGCGAGCACGGTTAATCGCTTTTGCAATTTTCTGACGGAATTCGACCGCTTGCATAATAGGCGATTGCATATTAAATGCTAAAAACGATAAATTCGCCCCTTCAGCTTGAGTAAATTGCGTTTGAACCTCGCTCATTTGTTGCAGCGATAGTGCTCGACTCGGTTCTGGATATGCCATCACATCGCATTCATGATTAAGTAATTTTGCCATTCTGCCAGTGCCGTTGGTTGAAAAGTCCACCACTAAATTAGCAACTTGAGCCGGTTTTCCTCAATAATTAGGATTTGGCGTTAATCGAACATAATCATTGCTTGGATAAGAGGCAAGCTGATAAACGCCCGTACCAACAGGCAAACGGTCTAGCTGTACTAAATTGTCATCCGCATTTAATTGCAACGCATACTCTTTAGAAAAGGATTACCGCATATTGACTCGTTAAATGATCCAAAAAATGATTATTGGGCACGGTTAAACGAATTTTCACGGTATGAGAATTTAATGCACTCACCGATTCAATCTGATTTTTTAGCGCCATTTTTTCAAAATAGGCGTAATGCACTGGTGCGGCTTTATTCTGATAAGCCTCACGTTGTAACTGCTCAAAATGGTTATCAGAACGCACCTCATGCGCTAATGCGGGTAACTCTTCCAATCGTCCAATCATTCGATTCAATGAAAAACAACATCCTCCGCATTTAAACGTCTGCTTAGGGGTAAACCATGGCGTTTGATGAAAATGTACATTTTTGCGCAAGTGAAGCACAATTTCCCGCCCATCGTCATTCACCTCATAAATGTTCTGCGAGCATTGGTTTCAAACGCTGTGTATGAGGATCAAATTCGAATAGTTTGTCATAAATCTGCTCCAGTCACCACGCCCAAATTAGTGCCAACATCTGCCTTTTGTGGATTAAATGACAAACCAGAAATACTGGTGCAATAAACCAAGCTATTCTCGCGTAATTCTGCTGGAATGCTTGGAGCTGCCTGAGCAAAATGACATAACAAACAATCCCAAACAAGCGGTCAGATTTTTCCAATTTTTGCAAAATGGGAAAATGAAGAAGCGATTCGACTCATGATTTTCCAATTCCATATTGACGCAATTTGTTGGCAACTGCGGTATGAGAAATCCCCAAACGTTGAGCTAATTTGCGAGTGCTTGGATATTCAGCATAAAAACGTGTGAGCAATTCTGCTTCATATTGGTTCATCATTTCTTCTAAAGTGCCTTGTTGCGGAAGTTGAGCGGGCGAAATAGGCGCTTGTTCATTCGGTAAATCTAAATCTTTCACCGACAAACGATAACTATGCGATAAACTACACGCACGATAAATCACGTTATAAAGTTCACGCAAATTACCACGCCAAGCATATTGTGTTAAGGTGTGAACAAATTCATCATCATATTGCAAAGTTGAAATACCTAATTGCTGGCTAATATTTTTCACAAAATGCGCAACGAGTAACGGAAAATCTGCTTTACGTTCACGTAATGGCGGCAAATTAAGTGTCAGTACATTTAAACGATGAAAGAGATCTTCACGCACTTTCCCTTCGCTCACTAATTGCGAAAGTGGTTTTTGTGAGGTGCAAATTACACGTACATCTACTTTAATTTCGCGATCTTCGCCTACTCGGCGAAAAGAACCATCATTTAAAAAGCGTAGCAATTTTGCTTGCATTTCTAACGATAATTCTGCAACCGAATCTAACAAAACCGTGCCATCATCAGCATATTCAAAAAGCCGATATTTTTCTTTGCCATTACCGTGATGCCCAAACATTTCTGTTTCTGCCTCATCTGAAGGTAATCCTGCACAATTAACTGCAATAAATTTTTGTGTTGCACGATGAAAGCTTGCTAAATGGCAAGCTTTTGCTAACAAATCTTTACCGGTACCCTGTTTCACCCTGAATCAATAGTGGCGCATTGAGATCGGCAAATTTTTGCTTGTTTAATCACATCCTGCATATTCGCAGATTGCGTGAGAATCTGTTCAAAAGGGAAGCTGTGGCAACTCGGTTTGGCATAGTTTTTCTCTAGCATAAAAAGATGCGCTCATGATACTCTGAAAGGTGTATTTTGAAACTTATCTTTACACACTGAATCAAATTTTTAGCTCAATTGATTTAAAAATAACAAAGTGCTTTCCGTCTATTTCAAAATAGGTAGATTTTTGCTATAAATAGTAACGGTTCCAATTTCAAATTAACTACACAATAGGAGTCCTTATGGAATTAGTCTTTATTCGTCACGGTTTCCAGTGAGTGGAATGCTAAAAATTTATTCACCGGTTGGCGCGATGTTAACTTAACCGAGCGTGGTGTAGAAAAGCAAAATCTGCTGGCCAAAAATTAAAAAGAAGCTGGTTATGAATTTGATATCGCTTTCACTTCTGTATTAACCCGTGCAATCAAAACTTGTAATATCGTGCTTGAAGAATCTAACCAATTATGGATTCCACAAGTTAAAAACTGGCGTTTAAACGAACGTCACTACGGTGCGTTACAAGGTTTAGACAAAAAAGCAACTGCTGAGCAATATGGCGATGAACAAGTGCATATTTGGCGCCGTTCTTACGACATTTCTCCTCCAGATTTAGACCCACAAGATCCAAACTCTGCACATAACGACCGCCGTTATGCACATCTTCAAAAAGACATCGTACCAAATGCTGAAAAGCTTAAAAATCACATTAGAGCGCGTATTGCCATTCTGGGAAGACCAAATTGCACCAGCATTATTATCTGGCGAACGTGTTTTAGTGGTCGCACACGGTAACTCATTACGTGCTTTAGCAAAACACATTATTGGTATTTCTGATGCAGAAATTATGGATTTTGAAATCCCAACTGGTCAGCCGCTTGTGTTAAAACTTGACGACAAATTAAACTTTGTTGAAAAAATTCTACCTATAAGCTATAGCAACTTTCTAACCCGGTTTTTACCGGGTTTTTTTATTTGAAAAAGCCCACTTTTTACTCTGATTTAAGCTATAATAATGATAATTCCGCACTGCAAGCGGTCATCTTTTTCACACAATTTGCAAACGGAGGTTTTATGGTTGCGATTCGTCATTCTCACGAACTAAATCCGGCTAATTTTGAATTAGCCAGCTGGAGTGCTTCGCTTGAAATGTCGCCAATTACCTTCGAACAACTTCAATCCGCTTGGCGCTATGCGCGGAAAAACTTGATATCGAACAATATGATTTAATGTGGGATGGTATTGAGATGGTGGAGATTTTGCATGGCTTGAATATGGATGATGATTCGCTTGTGGCTGCCATGCTTTTCCCATTGGTTAAAAACCACATTATTGATCTCGCCCAAGTCAAAGAAGATTTTAGCAACCAAGTTAAAAATTTAGTAAAAAGGCGTGTTGGAGATGGATAACATCCGTCAACTTTCCGCGAATTCCGCATCAGATCTTCAAATCGATAATATTCGCCGTATGCCGCTTGCAATGGTGGATGATTTCCGTTGTGTAGTCATTAAACTGCCGAACGAATTAGCTATTTGCACCAACACCCATCGCTATACGGAAAAAACTTAGTATTAGCCGCTAAAGAGTGTTCTCACGTCTATGCCCCACTAGCAAACCGTTTTAGGCATTGGGCAGCTAAAATGAGAATTAGAAGATTATTGCTTCCGCATCCTCCACCCTGCTGAATACCGTCAAATCGCTAAATTTGACTTAGCCGAACGCCGCCGTGATCGTGAAAAATATATTGCAAAATTTCGTTAACGATTTAACCGCTTGTTTGCATGAAGGGCTTGATGATGTGAAGTTTATGGTCGCCCAAAACATATTTATAGTATCTGGAAGAAAATGCAGAAAAACACCTGCGCTTCGACCAACTTTTTCGATATTCGCGCTACCCGTGATGTAGCTACCAACACTAGAAGATTGCTACACCGCATTAAGCTTAATTCATACGCGCTATAAACACTTACCAGAACATTTTGACGATTACATGCTCAACCTAAACCAAACGGTTATCAATCTATTCATACCGTTGTTTTTAGGAGAAGGTGATAAACCAATCGAAGTACAAATTCGCACCGAAAAATGCACCAAGATGCCGAACTTGAGTGTAGCTGCCACTGGAAATATAAAAGAAGGCGCAAGCGTAGGTCGTTCTGGATATGAAGAAAAATTGTTTGGTTACGTGAAACTCTTAGCGTGGCAAAATGATATTGCAGATTCGAGCGATATGGTCGATGAAATGCGTTCACAAGTCTTTGATGATCGCGTTTTATGTCTTTACGCCAAAGGTGAAGTAGTTGATCTTCCGAAAAATGCAACTCCGCTAGATTTCGCTTATGCTATTCACGGTGAAATTGGGCATCGTTGTGTTGGTGCAAAAAGTCACAGAAAAATCGTTTCCATTCTCTTATCAGTTGCAAATGGGGGATCAGGGTTGAGTGTACCCAAAAACAACCTAACCCTAAGTCGAGATTGAGCTAAATCCAACATAGGTTTTGTTAACACGGCCAAAGCTCGCTCAAAATTGTGCGTGGTTTAAAAATTGAGATCGTGATAAAAATATCCCAATTGGGCGTGAAGCATTAGAAGCTGAGATGGCAAAATGGGAGCTTCGATCAAAAACAAATTGAGCAATATGCGCTGCCTCGCTATAACTTAAAACAAATTGACGACTCTGTGCAGGCATTGGCGGTGGCGATATTAAATTGCACCAGCTAAGCCATTATCTGCAAAGTAAATTGATTAAGCCAACCGCTGAACAAGCAGATGAAGCGGTTTTAAAACAGCTGAACAAACATCAAAATCAAAAAGCGAAAAACGGCAAAGTCATTATCGATGGGTTGGAAATTTAATGCACTCTATCGCCCGTTGTTGCCAACCGATTCCAGGTGATCCTATTGTCGGCTACATTACTCAAGGACGAATTTCAATTCATAAATCCGATTGTGAACAATTATTTGAACTACAAAGCAGCAATCCAGAACGAGTGGTTGAAGCACAATGGGGGAATAACTATACGCAAGGGTTAAGCCTCAGTGTTCGCGTCATTGCGAATGATAGAAATGGTTTATTACGCGATGTTAGTGCTGTTATGGCGAATGAAAAAAGTCAATGTACTTGCGGTTTCTAGTCGTTCAGATACCAAACGTGGCATTGCAACTATTGATGGAAATAGAACTCAATAACGTGGATATGCTGCAAAAATCTTAACCCGCTTGGCTCCAATTAGATGATGTAATTGAAGCTAAACGCGCAAACTAATAAGGAATAAAAATGATTGTCATCTTAGGCTCAACCGGTTCAATTGGAAAAAGCACACTTGCTGTGATTGAACAAAAACAAAGCCGATTATGAAATTTTGCGTTAGTTACTGGAAAAATGTGGAAGAAATGGCTGCGCAATGTTTGCTTTTTCAACTAAATTTGCCGCATTAGATGATGGAGTCCGCTGCCGCTGCACTCAGTACAATTAGCCTCTTTTAATCTGAAAACAGAAATTGTTGCCCGGCAAACAAGCTATTTGCGATTTAAGTGCATTCTGAAGTGGATATGGTAATGGCTGCCATTGTTGGTGCTGCAGGTTTACTGTCGACCCTCGCAGCGGTAAAAGCAGGAAAAAGAAATATTACTGGCCAATAAAGAATCGTTAGTAACATGCGGTCAGCTTTTTATTGATGAAGCGAAAAATCTGGCGCACAAATTTTTGCCTGTCGATAGTGAACATAACGCTATATTCCAATCACTCCTGTGGAAGCGCAAAAATAAAGTTGGTTTTTGCCCGCTTGCAGAACTTGGTGTCGGTAAAATTATCCTAACTGGTTCTGGTGGGCCATTCCGAACCAAGCCATTAGATGAATTTTCGGCAATGACCCCGCTCAAGCTATTGCACACCCTAACTGGTCAATGGGTAAAAAATCTCCGTAGATAGTGCAACCATGATGAATAAAGGTTTGGAATACATCGAAGCTCGTTGGTTATTTAATGCTTCAGCTGATGAGATGGAAATTATTATTCATCCACAATCGATCATTCATTCAATGGTGCGATATATTGATGGTTCGGTAATCGCTACAAATGGGTAATCCAGATATGTGTACGCCAATTGCGCACAGCATGGCTTATCAAACCGTATCAACGCAGGTGTGGCACCATTAGATTTCTTTAAACTCAAAAGAACTCACGTTCATTGAACCTGATTTTTGCCCGCCACCCTAATTTAAAATTAGCGATCGATGCTTTTGCTGCCGGACAATATGCAACCACCGCAATGAGATGCTGCAAATGAAATCGCAGTTGAAGCTTTCTTAAATGAGCAAATCCGCTTTACTGATATTGCACAAGTTAATCGCCAAGTGGTAGAAAACATTGCGCCGATTCAAATTCGCCAAATCGAAGATGTGTTGCATATTGATAAATTAGCAGAGAATTAGCTCAACAAGCGGTCATCAATCTATAATTTTTACAAATTTTATGGAAAATAAAAACTCGATATTTTCAAATATCAGGGGTTTTCTTTCTAAGCGAATGGGGAAAGTACATCATTCCGCCCATACCACCCATTCCGCCCATACCGGCAGCTAAGTCTGCTTTTTCTTCTTTGGCAATTCAGTTACCATACACTTCTGTGGTAATCATTAAACCAGCGATAGATGCAGCAAATTGTAATGCAGAGCGAGTCACTTTTGAGTTGGATCATAAAATACCCATTTCTAACATATCGCCATACTGCTCAGTGCCAGCATTATAACCGTAGTTACCGTTACCTTCTTTCACGTTACGCGCAACTACAGAGGCTTCTTCCACCTGCATTGCTAACGATTTGACGTAATGGTGCTTCCATTGCGCGAAGAGCCAATTGATACCAACATTTTGTTCTTCATTATCGCCTGTTAAGCTTTCTGCAACTTTTGAAGCCGCACGGACTAAAAGCCACACCACCACCCGGTACAACACCTTCTTCTACTGCTGCACGAGTTGCGTGAAGTGCATCATCAACACCGGTCTTTTCTCTTTCATTTCAACTTCGGTTGCAGCACCAACTTTAATAACAGCAACACCGTCTGCTAATTTTCGCTACGCGCTCTTGGAGAGTTTCTCTTTATCGTAATCTGAGGTTGAATCTTCAATTTGTTGACGAATTTGTGCTACACGCGCTTTAATTTGAGCTTCATCACCAATACCATCAATAATGGTTGTGTTATCTTTGCTGATAACAACACGTTTTGTAGCAAAGCTCTTCTAACGTTGCTTTTTCAAGCTCCATACTGATCTCTTCTGAAATCACGGTACCTGCAGTTAAAATTGCAATATCTTGTAACATCGCTTTTACGGCGGTCACCAAAACCAGGGGCTTTACAGCAGCCACTTTACGATACCACGCATAGTATTAACGACTAAAGTTGCTAATGCTTCGCCTTCAATATCTTCAGCAATAATCAATAATGGTTTACCTGCTTTTGCAACGCCTTCTAACACTGTAATAATTCACGAATGTTAGAGATATCTACTAATAAAATATATGGATTTTCTAATTCAACAGTGCCTGCTTCTGGTTTTGTTGATGAAATATGGTGATAAATATCACGGTCAAACTGCATTCCCTCAACTACATCTAAAGCATCTTCTAAGCCAGTACCATCTTCAGCGGTAATCACGCCTTCTTTTCCTACTTTTTCCATCGCTTGCGCAATTAACTGACCAACCGTTGAATCTGAGTTTGCAGAAATAGTCCCAACTTGCTCGATCTCTTTTGAAGTTTCACATGGTTTAGAAATCGCTTTAGCTCTTTCAACCACTCGCTGCTACCGCTTTATCAATACCGCGTTTTAAATCCATTGGGTTCGCCTGCAGCAACTGCGTGTAAACCTTCATTAACGATCAGCTTGTGCTAATACTGTTGCAGTCGTTGTACCGTCACCAGCCACATCGTTGGCTTTAGAGGCAACCTCTTTCACCATTTGTGCGCCCATATTTTCAAATTTATCTTCTAATTCGATTTCACGCGCTACAGAAACACCATCTTTAGTAATTGTTGGTGCGCCATATGCTTTATCTAATACAACATTACGGCCTTTGGGACCTAAAAGTTACTTTTACTGCATCTGCTAATACATTCACGCCTTTTTAACATTTTACGCGTGCATCATTGCCAAATTTTACATCTTTTGCCATGTTCTGTTCCTCATCAAGCGGGAGCTGCCCGCAGTAAATGATATATTTATTATTTTAAATATCAGAGCAAAGCAATAAAAGCTCACTCTACGACTAATAAAAATTATTCTACGATAGCTAAGATATCGTTTTTCAGAAAGAATCAATAACTCTTCACCATCAATCTGATTTTACGCTATAGCCTTCATTAAAAATGACAACATCACCGACTCTTTACTGCTAATGGTTGAACATTGCCATTTTTCTAAAATACGCCCTGTACCCACAGCAACGACTTTGCCACGGGTTGATTTGGTTGCAGCTGAACCCGTTAATACGATACCACCAGCAGATTTAGTTTCTACTTCTTCACGTTTTTAAAATCACTTTATCGTGTAATGGACGAAGACTCATTGTGTATTTTTCCTTCTTGTAAAAATGAATAATGATTCATGCAACATGCATAACGCTCCATAATATAGAGCCTTATGATTTCAAGAAAAAGCGGTGAGATTTGTAAAACTTTTTACAAATCTCACCGCTTGTTGCTTAAATTTCAGACTTTAATCGCCTAATCAATTGAGCATTAGCTGGCGGAAATTGGCCTTCATCTAGCTCTGATTGTGCGCACCAATCCCCTCTTGCCCTTCTCGCCCATAAGGCTCATTTACCCACTCTTCAACAAGATAGAAAGAAAAACTCAATAATTTTTGGTGGGATATTCAAAATGAAAATGTTCATAAGGAAAAAGCGCTGAGTACTTGAATCCCAATTTCTTCTTCCAACTCTCTTGCTAGTGCCTCTTCAGGTGTTTCACCTGGATCAACCTTGCCACCGGAATTCTAATGCCTGCGCAAAAATCTTGCCCTCTAAACGATGAGTAAGATAAATTTGTCCAAATTCATTGCGGATAATCCCAGCAGAGACTTGTACTACGGGCTTATTCATAAATCTTCCTAAATAGTAACAAGCGGTCAAATTTCGCAAAACTTTGCAAAAATTTGACCGCTTGAGGTTAATTATGCATAGCGAGCCTTGCTGCCATGGCAATGTTTGTATGCCTGAACCACAAGGACAAGGTCATTTCGACTAATACTTTAAAATCAGCTAATTCTTCATCACTTAATGGTTCGCCATCAGTTTGTTCCGCTGCAACATCAGATTGAACATTTGCATTTGTCTTCAGCCGCTGCTGCGCTTGCGCTAAAGCCTCAGCATATTGACGACGTTCTGCTTCTACTTCTTCTTGGCTACGCACTTGAATACGGCTTAATACACTAATCACGTTAGTTTTAATACATCAAGCATATGAGGTGAAACATGGCGAAAGATTCTTTCTTATACTCGTTTTTCGGATCTTTTTGTCCGTAACTGCGTAAGTGAATCCCTTTGCGTAAATAATCCATTGCAGATAAAATGCTCTTTCCAAAGCTCATCTAATGTTTGTAACACGATGCCTTTTTCAAAAATTGCGTAAGGTTTCTGCCCCTCAATTTCTTCTTTTGCTTTATAAGCCTCTTTTGCAATCATTTAAGATGCGTTCGCGTAAAGTTTCTTCGTGTAAATCTTTTTCGGTTTCTAACCATTCTTTAATAGGAAGCTTCATGCCGAATTCACGATCTAAGGTACCTCTAGCCCTTCAACATCCCACATTTCAATTGATTGTGGCGGGACATATTGATCGATCACCGAATTAAACACATCTTTGCGAATAGTTTCGATCATTGATGAAATATCATCAGCTTCTAATAAATGATTACGTTGTTCGTAAATGACTTTACGTTGTTCATTCGCAACATCATCATATTGTAAGAGATTTTTACGACCATCAAAGTTATGCGCTTTCTACTTTCGCTTGTGCTGAAGCAATCACTTTAGTCAGCAATTTAGACTCCATCGCCTCGCCTTCTTCAGTAAAGGCTTTGCGCATCATATTCAGTTTGCCTTCATTGAGGTAAATACGCATTAGCGCATCATCTAATGAAAGATAGAAACGAGAAGAACCTGGGTCACCTTGACGGCCTGAACGACCACGTAACTGGTTGTCAATTCGGCGAGATTCGCGACGTTCCGTACCAATAATATGTAAACCGCCAGCAGCCATCACGATATCGTAACGCGCTTTCCAAGCGGCTAATCGCTTCCAATTTGCTCTTCGGTCGGATTTTTCTAATTTTGCCACTTCAGCTTTCCGGTTACCGCCTAAAACAATATCGGTACCACGACCAGCCATATGAGTGCGATAGTCACTGCACCTGGTAAACCAGCATCAGCAATAATTTCCGCCTCTTGTGCGTGGAATTTCGCATTTAATACATTGTGAGCAATGCCAGCTTTTGTTAAAGCTTCCGATAATAATTCAGATTTTTCAGCCGACGCAGTACCAACTAAAACGGGTTGATTCCGCGCGATACAATCCTGAATATCTTTAATCACGGCAGCAAATTTTTCGCCTTCGCTCTTAAACATTAAGTCGGTATGGTCTTTACGTAAAAACAGGTTTATTGGTTGGGATTACAACAGTGTTTAAACCATAAATTTGTTGGAATTCAAACGCTTCAGTATCCGCAGTACCTGTCATCCCCGCTAATTTCTCATATAAGACGGAAATAGTTTTGCTAAGTAATAGAGGCAACAGTTTGGCTTTTCCCTTGAATATTCACACCTTCTTTTGCTTCAATCGCTTGGTGTAAACCTTCCGACCAACGGCGGCCAGCCATCGTACGACCAGTATGCTCATCAATGATTACAATTTCGCCATTTTGGCGCGATGTAATCTACGTTGACTTTCAAACAGTTTATGCGCACGTAATGCCGCATAAACATGGTGGTAATAATGCAATACGGCTAGCTTGATATAAGCTTTTCGCCTTCTTGCATTAAGCCCATTTGAATCAGTAACTCTTCAACCTTAATCATGCCACGCTCAGTTAAGTGCGCTTGTTTGTTTTTAAGATCTAAAGTGTAATCGCTCGCCAGTATATTCTTCTGAATCTTCTCTTGGAAGGTTAATTGTGGAATAATTTTATCTACCGCTTGATAAATTTCTGAAGAATCTTCCGCAGGCCCTGAAATAATTAATGGCGTACGCGCCTCATCGATTAAGATTGAGTCCACCTCATCGACTAATGCGTAATGTAACTCACGTTGGAAACGCTCGTTTTTATCATGTGCTAAGTTATCGCGTAAGTAGTCAAAACCTAACTCGCTATTGGTTGAGATAGGTAATATCGCTGCATATGCTAAACGTTTTTCAGCAGGAGACATTCCAGGTACAGTTCACCCAACGCTTAAACCTAAGAATTCAAATAAAGGACGGTTGGTTTCCGCATCACGGCGCGCAAGGTAATCATTGACGGTAACAACGTGAACGCCTTTTCCTGTTAACGCATTTAAGTAACAGGCAATGTTGCAGTTAAGGTTTTACCTTCACCAGTACGCATTTCAGCGATATTACGGTCGGTTAATACCATACCGCCAATTAGCTGAACATCAAAAGGACGCATACCTAACACACGGCGATCCTGCTCTCACGCACCGTAGCAAAGCTTCTGTGTCATACGACCCTAATGCTTTCGCCATTCGCTAAGCGCTGTCTAAATTCTTCTGTTTTGCCTTGTAATTCAGCATCTGAAAGTTGTTCGAAACTCGGTTCTAATTTGATTGATTTTGAGCGACCACTTTACGTAAACGTTTTAAAGAGCACGATCGTTACTTGAACCAAAATCGAGGTAAATAATTTTGAAAGCATAAAATTTCCTTAAATAAAAATTGTTGATGAATAATTCAATTACACCTCAAAAATGATGAATAAAAGTCAATTTAATTAAGAAAATTGAGGACCTGCAGTGGATAGGATGGCATCATTGCCATCAAATTGGTGAGGAAAATGCAAAAATTTCTGCAAAACAACCGCTTGTTGCGGCTCGGCTATTTCTAAAGTTGTACGCTCTGCTAAGAATGCCGACTTGGTTTCTTGAATAATCTCTTTAACTTCATCATAATTTGAGATGTTGGCTAATTGCCGTACGTTCATTTTCACACATGACTCACCTGAATGCTAGGTAGGCTGAAAATCGCTAAAATTCCTAATAGGAATTAGCGATAAAAAAGGCGCTCTTTGAAAATTGTTGAAAATAAACTCATCTTGTCTGTTTTTATGATTGTGCAATTATACGTTAAATTCAGGCTAATAGCCAAAATATTAAGGTCAAACAGCGTAAAATCAAGCAATGAGGATAAAATGCTTAAAAAGTACATCAATATATATCACTGAGATTTTACAGAACTCAGTTTAAGCCGAATTGTCCAACGGGCAAACACATTAAATGATCTGAATCAAAAATAAAACTTTATTGCCAGAGAAAAATACCGTGGGCTTTACCGAGTGGCAAATTTAGTTGATAATCAACTCGTTATGGAGGTAAGAAGTGCAACGGTGCGCTAAGGGATGTTGTTAGAATATACAACCACTTTGTGCAATCCAGCTGATTTCCGCAAGTTCAAACGATTCAGATTTGAACCGCGAATTTTTGAGTCATACGATATAGAGGAAAAGATGATGAAAAATTAACTGTAATTGGTTTTTCCGCCCTTTTTAGGCGCATGTTCATTATTACCACAAAAATGTAGCTGGTACTTATCAGCGACTTACCTTGTGCTGATTGTGAAAAATTTCAGCTGAGTTAATCTGTCAATGCAGATAGCACTTATCAGTACAACACGGTTTATTTCAAAAAGGGAAACAATATCCTTCAAGATAAAGGTAAATTCGTTCGTGATGCAATAAACCAAACATTATCCGTTTAGATGAAAAATCAGGCAATCTCACATCTCCAAATCAATGAAAATATGCCGAAATTTTAGGGTATCGATGGTCAAGTGGTTAAAAATAGCAACCACAATTACAAGTTAACGAAAACCAAATAATCTTTTTCTGCCCTCTTCTTTGAAGGGGTTTTTATTTGAATAACCAATACCCACCCTAAAGGCAATACAATAAGCCACAATAAAGCGCTCACAACCACCGCCACATGAAATTGCCAATGTTTCGTTTTTATGTCGGCAATACTTTCATTCCTAAATAGATGCCGATAAATCCACCAACAAAACAGAAAAATAATAAAGATGATTCCGATGTCGCCATTCGCCGTTAATGGATTTGCGCTTATCATCATACATCGCATACCAACTGAGCAAATTGAGTAATAATAAATAGCCTAAAATAAATAATTTTCATTTGGTAAATATTAGAAAAAGACCGCTTGTAGGCTACCACAAGCGGTCATATTAGACAAATTTTTACCAAGATTTAGAGAATTTCAACTTGCTCTCGTACCATTGCTTAATGCTTCGATTTTACCAATTACCCATGCGGTTTCGCCAGCGGGTTAAGCTAAATACAACTTTATTTTCAGCTTCGGCTGCAGGAACAGCAATCACCATTCCCACACACAGTTAAAGGTACGATACATTTTCATAACGCATAATGTTACCTTTTTCTTGCAACTCAGTTAAAAATGGCTGGCCACGCCAAGACTTCTCATCAATTACCGCTTTAGCTCTGGAAGTACATGAGGAATATTTTCCAGAAACCACCGCCCGTTAAATGCGCAATGGCATGAACGTCAGTATTTTCTACTAACTCCAACTGAGATTTCATATAAATTTTAGTTGGCGCCAATAAATGTTCACTTAAAAGGCTTACCTTCGGGTTGATCTCACTGCTGGGTTTGCGCCACTCACTTCTAAGACTTTACGAATCAAAGAATAGCCATTTGAATGCGGACCACTGAGCTAACGCAACTAGTACATCCCAGCTTTTACGGCTGAACCATCAATAATTTCTGATTTTTCTACCACACCCACGCAGAATCCAGCAAGATCATAATCGTCACATGATACATTCTCGGCATTTCAGCAGTTTCACCGCCGACTCATCGCACAACCTGAAATGGCACTAAACCATCTGCAATGCCTTTTACCACATCTGTGGCTACATCACATCTAATTTTCGGTTTGCATAATAATCTAAGAAAAATAATGGCTCTGCGCCTTTGTACGACTAAATCATTCATCACATACGCCACAAATCTTGACCGATGGTATCGTGTTTATTTAAATCAATCGCTAAGACGTAATTTGGTACCCACGCCATCTGTGCCAGACACCAAAATTGGCTCTTTATATTTTGTAGGTAAAGCTACATAACGCACAAACCACCTAAATCCGCCCACATCTTCTGGACGACGCGTACGTTTTTACATCCGCTTTAATACGCTCAGCTAATTCATTACCAGCGTGAATATCAACGCCTGCGTCTTTATAGCTAGTTGTGTGTTGCCTACGATTAACCTCTAGATTTGTGATTGATAAAATAACTCTCATCATTATAGCATTAAGCAAACGTTTGCGTGAATAGCAAAATGGAAAAATCGCTTTATTTACGAAAAATCTTTTACTTTAGAAAACTTTTCTGGTTAATCTGCGTGTCTGTCTTCTCACTGACTGAAATTTAAAATTTGATATTTAACATGAAAAATTTTTCTCTTTCTCATTATGAGCATTTCAATGTTACTTACTCCTATTTCATCTAGCTCAAAAACTCAACCAAGCAAGCGGACTAATGTTAGATATTTCTCGCCGTTTTATTCCGTAGAAAACCATTAAACAATTTATTGATGATATCGCCCGAAGCTAACGGCACCTTTTGCACATCTCTGCATTTTGCAGATCATGAAAAGTATGCGTTAGAAAGCACCTTCTTAAACCAACGCGCAGAAAATGCGATTGTAGCAAAATGGTATCTATATCAATCCAAAAACGAGATAAACCATTTTTGACTTATGAACAAATTGATCAAATCATTCGCTTATGCCCAAGAGATAGAACTCATTCCTGAAGTAGATAGCCCATGCTCATATCAAAAGGCATTTTTAACTTTATTACGTTTAGAAAAATTGAGGATTACGTTAACAAATTGCCCTTAATCAAGATGAACTGAACTAGATTCACCAGAAAGCTTTTGCAATGATGAAAACCTTAGTCGATGAGGTTTGTTACATTTTTGGACATAGCGCACAGCATTTTCATATTAGTGGAGATGAGCTTAACTATGCCTCTAATTTTATTCGCTATGTGAATGCACTCAATCAGCAATATTAACCAAAAGGGCTTAATTACCGTATGTGGAATGATGGATTGTTACAACAAAACGATTGATGAAATTAAGACAAAAACATTGAAATTACTTACTGGAGTTTTGATGGCGATGCGCAAGAAAAAACGATATTGTGGAACGCAGAGCAACTCGCATTAGCCTCCTAAACTATTGGATAAAAGGTTTTAAAGCACTAAATACAACTCTGATACCTTTATTTTGATTCCGAAAAGATAATGGAAGATATTGCAACAGATGCTAAATTGCGCTCAACGATCTCCAAGCAAAATTGGCAGCTGCTGCGTTGGGATGGAAACCAGAAACCGCAGCCAATTCAGCAAGCAGAAAAACTTAATTGGCGCAGCTTTTTCTGTATTTGGGGAGAGCACGCTGGCAAACTCAGTGATGATGTCATTCATCACAACAAGCCCACTAATTCAGGCAACGATTATTCAAACAAACGCCAAGACAACCACCTCAAATTGAGGCTGTAATAGAACCTCGCAAGCGGTCAGATTTTTAGAGAAATTTTGCAAATTTTTCGAAAAATTTGACCGCTTATTTTCTTCATTTTCCGTGGTTCGAAACCTTCCTACGGCTAGTCAATCTTTTGCTAGAAAACAAAACTAAGGATGTTTATGCAACAAAATAAAAAAGCCATCGTGATTTTTTCAGGTGGCCAAGACTCTACAACTTGTCTATTTCAGGCTATCGAAGAATTCGGCAAAGAAAATGTCGAAGTAGTGACCTTTCAATACGGACAACGCCGCCATTGAGCTAGAAAAAGCGGCTTGGATTGCGCAAGATCTCGGCGTTAAACAAACACTTATCGACACTTCTGTTATCAAAGCAATTACGACTAACGCACTGATGCAAGATGGTGCAGAAATTAAACAACAAGGCGATACACCAAATACGTTTGTTGATGGTCGCAATGCTCTGTTTTTACTTTTACGCAGCTATTTATGCGAGAAAGGTCAAAGCACGATTTAAACGATTTTTACTGGCGTATGTGAAACCGATTTCATGGCACTCGGACTGTCGTGATGTATTTGTAAAATCAATGAATGTTACCCTTAATTTAGCAATGGATTATAACTTCCAATATCCGCACGCCCTGATGTATTTAACCAGAAACCTGGGCATTAGCAGATCAAATTAGGCGCATTTGATTACATCTCGTACCCATACTCATGCTACTTGTTATTTAGGCGTTGAGGCGTGTTGCCACACTTGCCCAAGCTGCTATTGCGCGAAAAGGGCTCAATGAATACCTAGCGGAAAAAGGAATGGCAATCGTTTAAAATTGCAAAAGAATTCAGTTTCGATACTGGCTCATATGCTTGATGGGCGTGATGGCAAATGTAAAAACTACACGGACATACTTTATAAACTCAAGTTGAAGTCAGCGGAAGAATTGGTAGCAGAGGGTGCTAAACGTGGCATGGTTATGGATTATTCTGATTTAAAAACCACTGTTAAACGAGAAATTTTAGACCCAATGGATCATGCCTACATTTACGATCTAAATAGCGAAAAAGAGAGCAAAATCGCCCGCTTGTTAATCGAATTAGACTCAAAAGTTTATGGTATTCCAAAGCCGTTCAACCGCTGAAGAAATGGCCAAGTATATGTTTGGAAAATTAACGCAAGTTGGCTTGCCTGTAAACTCATTCGTTTGTGGGAAACGCCAACCTCTTTATTTAGCGAATATACCGTTGATGAGTCGTTGTGATGAGCTTACCTATTTTTACAACAACGCGCTTTCCCATTGTAGAAATTTTTAAAGCTTACAAGGTGAAGGATTTAATACAGGCATGCCCGCCATTTTTGTCCGGCTAGGCAAATGTAATCTGGCCTGCCCTTGGTGTGATACAAACTATGAAGAATACGAAAAATGGACAGTTGATGCCATTCTTCATCAAGTACAAAGTTATCAGGCTAAGCACGTTATTACTGGTGGCAGAACCAACGATGTATGCTAATTTAAACATTTTATTAGATGCACTCAAAGCACAAGGTTACTGGCTGCCATTGAAAACAAACGGGTTTGAAATCCGTTCCCTCACAAATTGATTACATTGCTACGAGTCCAAAACGGATATACCAAGAAAAGTATTTGCGTGAATGTATTCCTTTTCGCAAATGAAGTTCGTATTCAAACCCATAAGATTATTGGTATCGAGTAATATCTTATTAATATCTCTCTGAGAAGAATCAATCATTCTTCTCAAATTTTCCTTTCTATTTTTCTTCAAAAACTATATCGCTATTTATTCGTATTGTGAATTTTACATTATTTTCACACAATTCTGTGAAGTGATTCACAAATTGAGAAGTATTTACTTTTTCCCTGATTTTTATGTTCATTAACAATCTTGTAACAAACAACAAGGTGATTACTATGTCCTTCCAACTTTCTAAAACCTACCGTCCTTGAACGCCAACCCATCACCGAAAAACTATCGCTTAGCAGAGAAAAACAGCAGTAGACAACTCTGCTTTAAAACCTAGATTTTACCCAAGAACAAGAAAAACGCATTACTGACAATGCGATCAAACTTATTAACAAACTTCGCCATCTTAAACAAAAACAATATGGCGCAGATGCTCAATGCAAGAATTCCTCATTAAGCAGTGAAGAAGGTGTCGCACTAATGTGCTTAGCTGAAGCGCTATGACGTATTCCTGATGCAGAAACCCGCGATGATTTGATTTATGAAAAATTACGTGATGGTAACTGGAAATCTCACATTGGTAACGCTAATCTCATATCAACGCAGCTAGTTATGGCTTAGTTTTCGGTAAAAATTAGTGAAAATTTGATGAAAAAGCCTCGCAAATGCGTTAAAGCCGAAGTTTTATCGCTTCTCTGCCCCGATTATGCGTACGCTCATTGTAAAATCCATGCAAATCTTTTAGAAACAATTGCAACTGGCGTTACTATGCAGAAGCACTAACGAACATTAAACCCGCTATGAAAAAGGCTTAACCTTCTCTTTTGATATGCTTGGTGAAGCAGCCATGACCCAAGCGGATGCAGATCGTTATTTTAATGATTATCTCCATGCCATTGAAAGTGTGGGGAAAGATGCTGCAGGTCGCACTATCTATAATGGTAACAGTGTTTCCGTTAAACTTTCTGCTATCCATCCAAAAATATTGGCGTGCGAAATATGATCGTGTCGACGAGCTTTATCCACGCTTAAAGAACTTTTTCTTACTGCCAAAATATAACATCAGCGTAAACATTGATGCAGAAGAAGCTAGCCGCTTAGAGCTCTCTACGTTTAGTAGAAAATTACTAGATGAGCCAGAACTCAAAGGCTACAAAGTATTGGCTATGTTGTTCAAGCCTACTCTAAACGTTGCCCATTTGTGTTGGATTACTTAATCAATCTTGCTCGTGAAAAAGACGGTTATTAATGATTCTGCTCTTGTAAAAGGCCTATTGGGATAGCGAAGTAGGTGAAAGCGTGGATGGCTTAGATGGTTTCCCGCTTTATACTCGCAAAATCATACCGATATCTCCTATATTGCCTGTAGCGATTACTTGTCTGCTCAAGATGTAATCTACCCACAATTTGTGACGCATAACGTACAAACCATGTGTACGATCCATGAATTAGGTCAAGGGCAAACAATTTTGAATTCCAATGCTTATGGCATGGGTGAAAAGCTTATACGACAACATTGTTGGCAAAAGAGAGTTTTAATCGCCAGTCCGTGTTTACGCACCCGTAAGTACATGCGACTTTATTAGTTTACTAGTTCGCCGTTTATTAGAAAACGGGGCAAACTCATCATTTGTTCATCAATTGGTCGATGAAAATATTCCGTAGAACAATTAGTGATTCCGCCTTGAAACTTTTATGAGAAATCTAATGGTGAACCGAATAAATTAGTACGCAAACCACTCCATATTTATGATTGTAGAAACCTGCAGGTTTTGACTTAAGCAACGAATTTGAGTTAATAAATTAGAACAAGTATTAAACGAAGACACCTATCGAAACATGCCAATCACTCACGGTGCAGGCTAATGCAGGAAAAACTTGCTGCATACCGTGGTCAATCCAGCTAACTGAAAGAGAACTTAGTAGAAGTCGCTTTAAACCCAACTGCAGCAAGCTGTGTTTAACGCGGCAACATGAGACATGGGCACAAAGCGCAACTGAACGAGCAAATGTATACGAAAAGCTGCCGACTTTATGAAGGAAAACTTCGCTTATTGATGAACTTGCCATTGTTGAAGCTGTAAAAACATTACCAAATGCCATTGCAGAACTACAGAAGCGGTCGATTTTCTCAGATATTGCGCAAATCAGCTTGAATATCTCGCAAAGATCAACACTTACGGTGCACCACGCGGAGTTCTCTGTATTTCGCCTTGGAACTTCCCTTTTAGCTATCTTTACTGACAAGTCGCTGCAAGCCTGCAGCAGGAAATGCAATTACAACCCGCAGAACAAACTTCTCTTATTGCATATGTAGCAGTAAAACTGCACCAAAGCAGGCGTACCAAAAGAGGCATTACAACTGGTGCTTTGGGCCAGGCGACTTAGGGCGGCATTAGTACAACAAGCTTTTGATGGCGAGTCGTTTACTGGCTCAACTGAAGTTGCAAAATTGATTGAAAAACGAATTGCACAAGCGGATAACGATCCTGTTTTTAACGTGCTGAAACTGGTGGACAAAACGTATTAGTATTCTGACTCTCTGCATTACCAGAACAAGTTGTTGCAGACGTTTTTAAGCTCTGCATTTGACTCTGCTGGTCAACGCTGTTCGGCACTCACGTATCTTGTTATTACAAGAAGATGTTGCCAGATCATTACTATAAAATGATTACAGGAAGCGATTAACGAATCTTAGCCTTTAGCGACCTCGTTTCTACCTCAACAGACATTGGCTCTGCAATTGATCAAGAAGCGAAAACAAAAATCTAGAAAATCGCAAAGCGAATATGCGGAAAGTAGTCGTCTTATGTCGAATTAGAGGCACCAACCAATGGTCCCTGTTTGTCGCACCAGCAGTCTATCTTTTAGATAATCCTCCAATTAATGTGCATGTGGCCATCTAAACTTTACACATCGTGCGTTATAGAGAACTTAGTTAACGTACCAATGAAGTTAATGCGCAAAGGTTATGCCCTCACTGGTGGTTGCCAAGCCGTATCCGTAAACAGATGGACTTGAGTTGAAAAACACCTCACTGCGGTAACTTCCATATTAAACCTGCACTATTGTTGGTGCAGTCTGGGCGTGTACAAACCATTTGGTGCCATGGTTTTATCTGGTACAGGCTGAAAGCCGGTGGTAATTCTATCTGCAACGTTTAACATGACCACACTACAGCTCAATTTTGGGGGATGAAAACAGTCTAGGTATCGTACAACCTGTTTTAGAACAGTATTGCTGGTGAACGCAACCTCAGCTTACTTGCCTTCGAAGTGCGCATTCATGGCGAGTTTAGCTATATCAGAAAAGCCGCCAATAAACTGATTTGAGCAAAAGGCTACGATTTTAGTTGAGCCAAGTCATCCATTAGCTAAATCTGGTAAAGCTGGCGTACGAGTTGATACTAAACCAGGCCACCGCCAAAAAGGTATCTGACCCAGCGGAATTAAGCAAGAACGACGCCAATGGTTAGCTGAAACAGCTCAGCTATTTTTAAAATGCTATGATTGGCAAACTACCCAAGATATTTTACCGTTATACGATGAGGTTCTCTCTCGCAGCTACAACACCACAGCTGCTGGCGGAAACACCTCGTTAATGTCTTCTGAAGAACATTAAGAAGGAGGATTTATGCAACATGCTACATTACCTTTGGGCTCCTATTTGCTCGTTATTTTAGGCATTGGATTATGTGCCTCACCGTTCCACCGCAGAATTTTGACGACTATATTCTAGGTGGTCGCAAAATGGGCAGTTTTTGACTGCCATGTCTGCTGTTGCATCAGTATGTCTGGCTGGTTGTTAGTCGGGATTACCTGGAGCAATTTTTCTCTGGTTTATCCGAAGCTTGGATTGTTGTTGGGTTAGCTATGGGGCTTATTTGAACCATCGTGTTGATTTGCTGGCCGCTTGCGTATTTTTACTGAAAAATATAGCAACGCCTTAACGTTACCGGAGTTCTTTGCACAACGTTTTCCACGTCAGAAAAGAGCACTGAAATCATCTCTTCAGGTATTATCTTGTTCTTCTTCACCATCTATTGTGCCTCTGGGTAGTGGCTGGTGCAGATTATTCCAAAGCCTAGTAGGCATGGATTACACTACTGCGCTTTGGTTTGGTGCGATTGAGACCATTAGCTACACACCTTTATTGGTGGGTGCCAGCCGTTTCTTGGAGTGATACCATTCAGGCTTCATTGATGATTTTTGCTCTAGTTCTTGCACCTGTAATGGTTATTCTCACGATCAGTTGGGATGATCTCACAATGGCACTTGAAGCAAAATCTGCTGTAACAGGTATTCCTTATAGTAACTGGTTGCATAATGTTTCTGGTATTGGTGTAGTTTCTGCCTTAGCATGGGGTTTAGGCTACTTCGGGCAACCACATTTAGCTCGCTTCATGGCTGCAGACTCTGTTGCTTCTTTAACTAAAGCACGCCAAATAGGTATTACTTGGATGATCCTTTGCTTAGGTGGTGCAGTTGCTGTAGGTTATTTTGGACTAGCTTATTTCACTGAAAGAAATATAGACCTTACGAATGCAGAAGCGGTATTCATTGAATTATCCAAAGCCATGTTTAACCCTTGGATTGTCGGCATTGTATTATCTGCAATTCTTGCTGCAATTATGAGTACATATCTGCGCAATTATTGATGTGTTCTGCAGCGATTACCGAAGATTTTCTACGAAAGGTTTCTTCCCGTCAAAAATGCCTCTAGCACAGAATTAGTTTGGGTGGGTCGCTTAATGGTGTTGTTTATCTCTGTCATTGCTATCGTTATCGCACGACCCTAACCACAAGTGATGGGATTAGTTTCGTACGCTTGGGCGCTGGCTTTTGGTGCTGCATTTGGACCAGTTGTGACTTCTTTCCTCTTTAACCGTAACATTAGCTCAAAAGCTGCATTATGGGGAATGCTATCTGGCGCTATCACCGTCGTTGCATGGAGCCACCATGCGCTATTCGAGGCTGGGACGATTTATCTAAACTGTATGAAATTATTCCTGGTTTCTCTAGTTTGCTCATTTATTACTTTAACATCATCTGTCTCGCACCTGTTCATCCGAAAGTGCAGCAACAATTTGATGAAGCCTCAGCAGAATTTGAAACAAGACGCTAACTTTCATTTAACAAAAATCGAGGCAGTTTAAACTGTCTCGATATTTTATTCAAATTAAAACGCTCGCGTATTTAATTGGAAAATAACAACTTCAGCTTGGCAACTAAAGGTAAATTTGAAGCTTAATTTTACCCCACCTCTCTACGGTTTCGTATTGATGTGAAATCTTGCATGGTTCGCTTTCAGTATCACGCGCTTTTTGCGTTAAAAATACCAATCCTTCTTCAGCTTCTTGTTGGGTCGCAAAAATTTTCTCAACTACCGCATCACAATCGCTATTATCTAAAAATAGTGCTGACATCAAAAGTATTACATCCGACACACTCAATTGGTTTATCATTTTTCATGGGTTTTCTCCTTAAATGAACAATATGCCCACTTTAATACTAAAAACTTATTACAAGCAACTTTTTGCACAACTGTCTTTTTACACCATTTGTTTTTTATCAAATTTAAGATACCCTAAACAAAAATGTTTAGGGTAACTATATAGTATGTAAAAAGTATTTCTACTTTAACTAACCAAGGAAATATCTGTGAAAACAGTACCTTCTATTAAATGGCAGTGAGAGAGTTTTGAACCCCTGATACATTTCGCATATACACGCTTTCCAGGCGTGCTCTTCTCAACCACTCGGACATCTCACCGAATCAATAAAGACGGGCGAATATACCCTATTTACCCTCGGGAATCAACTTTTATTTTAGCCGTTAAATAAATCAGACTACTTTCCGATCCCTAAACAATTCATTGAATTTGGAATGATTTCGCCTCTTTCTTGCCATTCTGCTGGGTGTATAAATGCAAAGCTAAGGCATGTACACCGCCATCTAATTCGGCTTTGTAAGCATGCATAAACAGCCTGATGACGAGCAACATTACGTTTGCTCTTCAAAGGCATCGCTCACCATCGTTACTTTTAAAATGAGATTCACTGCCCGACCAGAACTATGTAAATGGCTGTCGTTTTTCAACATTTCAGAAAACTTTGGCGCAAAATTTGTGGTCAATTTGTGTTGAATACTTTCTGCAACTAACATTTTCTCCCCGTGAAAACGGTGGTATTTCAGCGCAAATCATACTATACTTTTTCAAAAATCATTGAAACTAAAAAGGATCTTTTATGATGCAATTCAATAAAAAGCACTATTACTTGCTGGTTTTATTCACCGGGGCGTTATTAACCGGCTGCCAGCTAATCTAATGTGCTTAATTTCAGCACACCAAGCCCAACCGCAACCTTTAATACACAAAACCAATCAGCTTCAATTCAGCGTCATGACGCAAGACTTACGCCCTTCACGCGAAGTGGCGTTACACCAAAGGTGGTGAAATTACCCGTTTAACCGCCGTGCCTGAAGTGGGCGCGATGTTCCAACAAGCTGTACAACAAGACTTAAACGCAAAAAGGCTTCCAAATTGTTCAAAGTGGCGCAAATGCAAATGTGATTGTGAACGTACGCACATTCTACGCAACCGTAGAACAAGGCAACATCCTCTATAAAGTTACTGCCGAAGTGAATGTTGAAGTGGCGGTTAAAGTGCAAGGTCACTTAATAAAAACTTCAATGCAACCCGTGGTTACGAAGGCGCTGCGCTGACTACTGATAATGACGATATTGAAAATCAGTCTTATCGCAAAGCTATCAAGATGTCGTAAAATCTATCTGCAACGACAACGAAATTGCTAACGCAATTCATCAATATAAATAAGCAAAAGCTGACAAGCGGTCGAATTTTCATACTTTTAAAAAGAAAGAAAAATCCGACCGCTTGTTCAGACTCACTTTCACACCAAATCCCCGTGAAAAATTTATTTCAGTGCCAAATTACATTACAATGATGGCTAAAATGAGGATATAGAAACCATGAGAATTCTCAGAATTTACCATCCAAGCCCACTTGCAGGGCTGGATAGCTGTCTGTTAAGTGAAGATGCTGTTAACCATGTTGGACGTGTTACGAATGAAAGAGGGAGAGCAAATTATCCTATTTGATGGCTCAAACCATATTTTCCACGCACGCCTACATGCGGTCGAAAAACAAATTATTGCAAAATTGAACATGCTGAATTAGATGATCGCGAATCGCCCTTGCGATTCATCTAGGGGCAAGTGATTTCGCGCGGTGATCGGATGGAATTTACTATCCAAAAATCTGTAGAACTAGGGTAAAAACCACTACCTCTTGGTCAGAACGTTGTGGGTAAAAACTTAACGATGAGCGCCAAGATAAAAAGCTACAACAATGGCAAAAATTGCGATTGCCGCTATGAACAATGTGGACGTAACGAAATTCAGAAATTCGCCCAATGATGAAACTGACCGATTGGTGCAAAGAGCAAGATAATATGCTTAGTTAACTCTGCACCCTCGGGCAAAATATACTATTCGTCAGTTACCGCATATTCCACCTGAAGGGTACGTTTGCTTACTTATTGGTTCAGAAGGAGGATTATCTGCTGAAGAAATCCAAATGACGGAAAAAGAAGGGTTTACGGAAGTGCTGCTAGGTAAACGAGTTCTACGCACGAAACCGCTTCACTGGCTGCCATTACCGCATTACAAGTCTGTCTAGCGATATTTAACCGTATAGGAAACCGGATTTAATGTTAGAAAACTTACAGGCACCATTTTTAATTGCTACGCCAGAAATGGATGATGACTATTTCGACCGAACCGTTGTCTATATTTATGCGAACATAATCAAATGGCGCAATGGGTGTGTCATCTAACACTCCTACGATCTTTTTCTGTACTTGAATTGCTTACCCGAATGGATTTCAAATGGCAAATCAGCTGGGAATACACTAAAGATCAAATGGCACTAAGCGGTGGCCCAATGAATCAAGACCGCGGTTTTATTATTCATACCAAAACAGCAATGGATTTCTTGCATAGCTATAAGGTTACTGATGAGATTATGTTAACCACTTCAGGCGATATCTTAGATAGCTTTGCACGCCACTTCTCGCCTCAAACATTTTATTGTTTGCTCAGGGTTGTGCGACGGCAAAGCACGTGCTTGAACAAGAAATTGGCAAAATTTCTGGCTTTTGTTTTCAGAAGCAAGCCACCGTATTTATTTGAAACTGGCTATTAGATCGTTGGAATGAAGCAAATGAATTACTTTGGGCATTTCTGGCGTTCTCGCCCTTCTGCAAGAGCATAAATATGACAAAAACTCTATTAGCCTTTGATTTTTCTGGAACATACAGCATTGGCTGTGCAGTCGGCAGTATCACCGGCACGGCACAAGGACTTCCGGCCTTTAAAGCACAAGATGGTATTCCAAATTAGGGCACAAATTGAAAAAGTGATTACAGAATGGCAACCGGATTTATTAGTGGTTGGCTTACCACTGATATGGATGGACTGAAATTGAACAGCCCTTAACGCAACGAGCCAGAAAATTTGGTAACCGCCTGCGGTAGATTTAATCTCACCCGTTGCTTTTCAAGACGAACGCCTGACAACTGTTGAAGCCTCGCTCAGAAATCTTTTCACGAGGGGGATATAAAGCGCTAAAAGACAACGTTGATTCTATCTCGGCTTGTTTGATTTTGAGTTGGTTTTGAATAATGAAAGCGGCGATTAAGCCGCTTTCGTTTATTTATCTAGGTGATCAACTTGGTTGAAGACTTTCAAGTGTTTCTCCGTCAACCTCAACAATATTGATTGCGGTATTTATCACAAAACTATGCGAAATCTTCATTACGCTTCTGCACATGGTAAACTTTGCCATCGGCTGTTAGCACCGTCAATGTCATTCCGTGAGAAAACAATCAAGACATTTTCATCTTTGCTGATGTTTTCTGCAATTTCTTTAAAAAGCCAAAGCGCGCTGATAAACTTTCATGGTTTCAAAGCCACCATTACCGAGCGCCTGATAGTCTTTTGGCGTACGTTTCATTATCCAATATTCATCATGTTCGAATAACCGACTGATTTCATACCTTCCCAACCGCCGAAAATCAAATTCATTTAAACCAGCATGATGAAAATGTGGAATATTTGCCAAAATTGTTTTCCGCTAAAATGTAATGGCGGTATCTTGCACGTTTTGCATACTGGAACAAGCGGCGCTGAATTTAACGTCTTTAATGCTTGTCCCGTTTTCTTCTGCTCCTAAAAATACCTTCTTCAACTAATGGAGAACTTCTGAGCCTTGCAATCTGCCTCTCTATATTCCATACACGGTTTTTCCGTGACGAATTAAATAAATATTTAGTATATTCGCTTTCCTTTTGTTAGAATAATCAAAATTTGACTCAGTATGGCAAAAATGACAGTGAAAATTTGACGATTTGCTTTGCACACCTGATTTTGGTGGTGATTAACAAACCGGCTGGTATTAGCGTGCATAAAGATGAACAAGCGGTCGGATTATCCGAAAAATTAGCAAAAACAGCTTATGAAAAAATTATGGTTGGTTCACAGGCTAATAGTAAATCTCGGGCTTACATTGATTTTTGCACGTAATCAAACCGCCGCAGTGAAATTTTTATCATCTTTTTTCAGCAACATAAAGTTGAAAAACCTATTTGCATTAAGTGATAAAAACCGAAGAAAACAGGGGAAAATTATCGGTGATATGGAAAAATCCCGTGGCGGAAGTTGAAACTTTGTCCAACGAAAAATCACCCCGCCATTACGCAATTTCACAGCCTTTCGCTTGCACCGAATCTGCGATTATTCATTTTACAACCTAAAACGGAAAAACACATCGACTGCAGAGTTGCGATGAAAAAGCCTTAGCAGCCCGATTTTTAGGCGATACGCGTATGCCGGCAGTACTGCTGATCGCGTTTATTTACACGCTTATCAACTGGCCTTTTGCCTATCAAGACGAGGATTTTTAATTCGCGAATGGCCTCATGCTAGCGGTCATTTTGGGCAAACATTGACGAATCTCGCTATTATGGCACTCTCAACCTCAAATAAATTGAGGATATTATGAGCTTATTTGAAGCTGCTTTTTAATTATTTTATTAATTCTGATCAGTGCGATTGTCTCGGCATCTGAAATTTCACTGGCTGGCGCACGAAATGAAACCGCAATCCATGGTAAACGAAGGCGATAAACGCGCTGAAAAAGTGATGAAACTGCAAGAACAGCCAGGGCGTTTTATTACTGTCGTCCAAATTGGTTTAAACATGGTTGCCGTTTTTGGTGTGGTTGGCGAAAGTGCCGTTACGCCTTATTTTAGCCAATTTCTTTCACAATATACGCAAGCCAATGGGTAGAATCTGCAGCCTCTTGATTGCCTTTTAATTGTGACCCTCATCTTTATTCTTCTGCGGATTTAATGCCAAAGCGCACTGCGATGACTTACCCAGAAAAGTTGCTGTGCGTAATGATCTGGCATTATGTCATTTTCTGTATTGTCATCTTTGCCTATTAGCGTCTTTTGATTGGATTGCGAACTGCTTTTCAAACTCTTTATGTTTCAACTATCCGCCAAGACAATATGACTTCGAAAGATATTGTTGCTGTGATGGATGCAGGGGCGAAAGCAGGAGTGCTGAAAGCGCAAGAACACTGTTTTGATTGGAAAACGTGTTTGAAAATGCAAGAAAGACGCGTAACCTCTACCATGACTATACTGTGAAAAATATTGTCTTTTTGATAGAACCGACAATAAAGCCCAAGTATTACAAACTATTAGCGAAAACTCACTTCTAAGCTACTGATTTGTGATAACGGGCTAGATAAAATCTTAGGTTATGTAGAGTCACATGATTTACTTACCCAATATTTGAAACACGATAATGTCTCCTCACGGATAGTCAGCTTGCTACGTAAATCGCTCTTTATTCCAGATACGCTTTCACTTTATGAAGTATTGGAGCTATTTAAATCTGCAGGTGAAGATTTTTGCCGTTATCGTCAATGAGTATGCCCTAGTGGTCGGCATTATTACGCTAAGCGATGTGATGAGCATTGTTATAGGGCGAATTAGTTTCAACCGAAGAAGAGCAAATTGTTCGACGCGATGAGGATTCTGGTTAATTGATGGCGCAACACCGCTCGAAGATGTGATGCGCGCATTGGAAATTCCTAGCTTCCCAAAATGATGAAAACTACGAAACCATCGGTAGTTTTTATGATGTATATGCTACGTAAAATTCCGAAGAAAACGGATTTTGTCCTTTACGATCGATATAAATTTGAAATTATCGACACAGAGAATTTCAAAATCGACCAGTTAATGGTTTTCGTTTAGAAAAGACTTAAAAACCGATGCTTAATAACACAAAGGCGCTTTAGAAGCGCCTTTTTCGTTTATTTACGTTTAAAACAGACCATTTGATGCTCTTGAAATAGCGAATAAATATCTGCTACACTTTTCTCGCCATTAGGTAAGACCAAATCTGGCGCTAAATCATAGCGGCACAATGACAAACTCTCGGTTTTCATTTCAATATGTGGCACTGTTAAACGTTTCTGTTTGAATCTCTTGGTTGCCATATAGCAAAATATCCAAATCAGTCCGCTCGCTCCCAACGACGTAGCGTACACGCCCTTGTTGCTGCTTCAATGCTTTTGTATTGTCTAACAAAGCCTCTGCGGAGAGTTCTGTGGTAAACGTCGCCACTGCATTGACATAACTAGGTTGATCTCGGGTCCATGCGGTTTAGAGCCGTCAAATGGACTGACTTGCAAATCTTTGCAAAATCCTGCAAGATCTGACCAGCTTGTTCAAGCTGATTCAGAGGATTATTTGCTAGAACCCTAACGTAATAAACTCTCACCATCTGCTACTCTCCTGCGGGCTTTTCGTGGTACTCTTTTTACGACGATATGGTGTTTTTACGGCGGCGTTTTTCTTCTCTCACCCGCAAAAATTTGGCACGCTACGAATATTTTTCAACATTTTCCGCATGTGCATCATTGCTAAATTGAAATTCATGCCACCAAGCGGAAAGTTCTACTAAATCACCACCTTCCAATTTCAGCGCATCACTAGCAAACTCAAACCAGCACGGAATTTTTGGACTTCAGCGTTTGTAATGGACGTTTACCTGAACGTTTGGTCATTTGAATTGTAACGACCAAATTTCACGAATCACTCGTATGGCGGCGATGTAGTGCAACGGCTTTACAACTTTCATCTAAAATTTCATTTGCCGCAAGCATCATTGCATCATGCGAATTTAATCCACCTTCATTTTTCAACTCATCGATTTTTCTCTCGTAGTGGGTACCAAAAGAGTGCAGCAAATAAAATGCGGGGTTAACAGGTAAACCATCTTTAATCCGATCATCTGTTGAGGTTAATGCTTTGATTAACATACGTTCCGCATTGCTGTCTTGATTCAGGGTAAAAACGGTGGCAGTACTGGAAATAGCAATTCAAACAAGCCATATTCACGTAGCAACCAGATAAGTTTTGCACCTTCGCCAGATTGTAGCAATTTGGCGACTCATCAAATAAACGTGCAGCTGAATATTCGTCAACAACCCAGCCATTTCTTTTAATTGGCTTGGCGGTTGGTTTATCCAAAACATATCTAGCTTTTGCTATAAAACGAATGGCACGCAGCATGCTGTCAGAGTCTTCTTGATAGCGCTGAACAGGATTCCCTAATAGGCGTAATTTACCCGCTTGTAAATCCTCAACACCATTGAAGAAATCGAAAATGATGTTATGGCTGGGTCGTACTAAAGGCATTCACGCTAAAATCACGGCGCTCTGCATCTTCGCGTAAAGAGCCATATACGTTATCGCGCAACAACATTCCTTCATCGCTGACTTTTAGAAATTTTGTCATTGCGTATTTTTCATGATTAGCGCGAAATGTTGCTACTTCAAAGATTTCTCGCCCAAACACCACGTGGCTAAGCGAAAGCGTTTACCTACTAAACGACACTGACGACCAAAGATTTTTGCACTTCTTCCGGTCTAGCATTGGTGGATATATCAAAATCTTTCGGTTTTCTACCCAATAGTAAATCCCGAACACAACCGCCCACATATAAGCTCTCCAAACCCGCACGTTGTAATTTTTCAGCAATAGTTAATGCGTGTTTTGGAAAGGCGCGTGGGCTAATATCAAAATGTGATGCATTTAGCGTGTATTTTTTGTGTAACATATGAGACGGGACACGATCTTGCGTTTTTCGACCTTTTCGTGCTCGTTCAGAAGAGGGGGAGGATTTAGATTCAGTGCGATGAGATAGCGGTTTTATTATCTGCTTTTCGTTCCTGACGCTCCGTTATTTCATCTGCAAATTGTTGTTTTTCGCTTTTTAGGGCGAGAAAACGATTTAATGTAATTAAAAATAGCTCCCTCAATAAACTTCATATGAAAATAGGATAACGAGAGCTTATACCACTCGTTATAATTATTATAACCCTAATTGTTTTTCTCTAATTTCTGCTAGGGTTTTGCAGTCGATACACATATCTGCTGTTGGGCGTGCTTCTAAGCGTTTTAAGCCGATTTCTACGCCACAAGTTTCGCAGTAACCATATTCATCTTCTGAAATACTGTGTAAAGTCTGTTCGATTTTTCTTTAACAGTTTGCGCTCACGATCACGATTACGCAACTCTAAACTAAACTCTTCTTCTGGGTTGCACGGTCTGCAGGATCTGCAAAGTTTGCAACTTCTTCTTGCATTTGGCTTTTTGTTCTCTCAGCCTCTTCCATGATTTGCGCATGCCACGCTTTTAGAATTTTGGTGAAGTGTGCTTTTTGAGCATCATTCATATACTCTTCACCCTTCTTTAATTCGTGAGTTTAACACCCGCAATGGCTAATAATCCTAATGGGTACGCTGTTACTTGCGTCATGATTCCTCCTGTTTTTGATTTTACCCAATTCTTACCCAAAATTGCTTTTTAAAAAGTGGCTTTATTTTTCAGTCATAAACAAAGCTGAATGATAAATAAAATTTGGGGCTCTTCTAAAAGGCGGTATAAATAACAGAAGTTAATCGACTTTGGCAAACCTATTTTGCAAAATTTTCATAAAATCCGACCGCTCACTGCCTGACAGACAAATAAAATCATTCATTATTGAGTGGATAGCTTTTTGCCAAATATTCAACCATTGACGCACTTGTTCACTACTTGGCATAGCGAAATTAGTTAACGTTTTGTTTTTGGCTGTGCACTCAATAATGGATCCACTTCTTCAGCAATGACTGGTGCATAATATTTGCTTTAGCAATAATTTTTGTGATTCTGGCGTGAGTTAAAAATTGTAAGAATTTTTGTGCCAATGCTTTTTGTTTGGAAGATTGCATAATCGCGCCATATTCCACTTGCACTAAATGCCCTTCATCAAAATGGCAGCAACATTCTTATCATCATTTTCATACCATTGATGGTATAACGTGTGAAGTCGTGTAACAGCGCTAAATCAGCCTCACCTTTTAAAATAAGCTCCATAGGTTTCTGACCAACCTTTACCCACCGTAACAGTATGTTTGCTTAATGCAGCTCAACGCTCTGCAACCGCTTGTTCGCCTTGTTCTCCAAGCGCATTTACCCATTAACAAACCGCGCCCCACAGTGCTTGTTCTAGGATCTTGATAAATACACGTAAAGTCAGTTCGCTCAATTAACGCTTTCATTGAAGTTGGAGGATTTTTAATTTACCTTTATTATAAATAAAGGCATATTCGCCGTAGTCAAAAGGATAGAAAAACTTCACTTTTTCCAATTATTAGTCAGAATGGCAATTGAATCTAAAGATAATTCATGCAGTAAATAACCCTCTTTTTCGGGCTTCATCTTTAAGAAAGGAATCTGCGCTCAACACTACATCAGCTTTAGTCCTTCTAAACGCACACGGTTAAACATCGATGCCATCATCAAATGGCAGAAAACGTAAATCACATTGGCAGTTTTTCAAAGTTTGCTTCTAGCTGCTTAGCGGTCCATATTCTGAAGCAAATGAACTGTAAGTATAAACAGTTTAACGTTGGCTGTTGTGCCAAAGCGCTTGTGCTAAGAAAAACGGCAGAAAGGGAAAGTTTGGTTAGTTGGTTCATATGAGTTCCTTCTAAAAAGAATATAGAAGGATTCAAGAAAGGCAGGTGCTATCTCAAACTTTACGCTGATATTAGTCAGTTCAGGTTCTACGGGTTTACTGATCACATATCTCAGCCTCATAAGCACCCCTGATGAGAACGGAGCAAATTTTTAGAAGATCTATGCCCAAAATGCAACCGTTTGCATTTTCTAAAAAGTCATTATACTATCGCTCTAGTCCAAACATAGGAACTAGAAATGAATTTCTTCTCGATCAATGTTACCATCGCTACGCATCGTATTACGAGGCGTAGCTATATTCATTTCTTTTCTTTTCTTCAAATCGCTTTTTCAAGCGATCGTCTAAATTTTGCAAAATGAGGATAAATAACCATGGGTCAACTGATTCGCACTTTAAAAGGTCATATTCGTGATGAAATTATCAAAAAGGCGGGTTAATTCACGCTCATGCCGACCGCGCATTTACCATGACTCCAGAGAAAATTACCATTTATCAAAATGCAAACCTCCAAATCAAGTGGGATTTAGTCGATGAAATTAAACGCAATTCAACTGTCGATGATTACTATCGCCGCTTTAGCCGTTATTGAGCTAATGATTTTCCTGAAAGGGGTAACTGCATTCGGTACTTTCGTCGATATTGATGCAGTCTGCGAAGATCGTGCGATTATGCCGCTCATAAAGCACGTGAAGTTTATAAGAGTGACATTATTTTAAAATTCTGCCAACCAGACCTTTAAAAGGTGTGATTGAACCAGCGCTAAAAATGGTTTGATATCGGCTCTGAAATGGTAGATATGATTGGTGGCTTGCCTTGTATCGAGATGAGTTAGATTTTTGGTAAAGGCTTTGAAGCCATGGATATTTTAATGGATAAAGCGAAAATCGCTTTGGCAAAATGTCTGCACGTTCACGTTGACCAATTTAATACCCTCAAAAGAAAAAGAAACTGAACAACTGTGTGATAAAGCGATTGAACACGGTATGCAAGGGCGTGTAGTTGCAATTCATGGTATTTCAATTCGGCGCACATCCCAGAAAGAATATCGAAAAATGCTCTATCAAAAATGCGTGATGCACAAATGATGGTTTATTGCCTCGCCCAATGGCATGGATTGATAGTGGACGTAAAGAAGATCTCCAACCCTTCCATAATGCATTAACCCCTGCAGATGAACTTATTCCAGAAGGTATTACCGTAGCGATTGGTACAGATAATATCTGCGATTACATGGTACGCTTTGTGAGGGTGATATGTGGCAAGAATTAAGTTTGCTTTCTGCCGGATGTCGCTTTACCAATCTTGAAGAAATGGCAAATATTGCCTCTATTAACGGGCGTAAAGTATTAGGTTTATAGTCTCTATTTATCTCAAATCCCACAACTGAAATACGTTGTGAGGGATTTTTCTAACAAATTTATCATCAAAACAGCATATAAATCAAATAAAATTCGAAATTATTGACTTTAGAGAAACAATTAAATATAATTAAAAAGGAATTAAATGCTGAGAATATATATTTTTGGTTATAAATTGGGAGAGAAAATGACAAACGAACGTTTCATTAACATTTTAGGTTGGTTGCTACTTTCACACTGTCATGCATGTATGTTTCTTATTTAGAACAAATTAATTTAAATTTAGCGGGTCAAAAAGGTGGTGTTTTCAACCACTTGCCACAGCAGTTAACTGCTCATTATGGTTGCTTATGGATTATTAAAAGAAAAACGCGATTATCCAGTAGCACTAGCCAATTCACCAGGTGTAGTATTGAGCTTAATTAGCTCTTTACCGCGTTATAGCCAACAGACAAGAATAGAAAAGGCAGAATTTGTTTTCTCAAATTCTGCCTTTACTTATCTATTTAAGATTATTTAGAAGCTTTTAACTCTTGATAGTATTTTTCATAAAGCTCAATTGCATCGCCCACATCATCTTGCCAGTGAGATTTTTGTAGAATCTCTGCTGTTGGATAAATTGCTGGATCTTGAGTGATTTCTTTTGCAATTCTTCCAATGCTTTCACGTTTGAAGTTGGATAACCAATCTCAAGTGTGAGTTGTTGAAAAGCACTCGCACTCAATAAATAGTTAATTAGCTTATGCGCATTTTTCTTTGTTTTTCGAATTGGCTGGAATCGCTAAAGTATCCACCCATAAAACAGGGCCTTCTTTCGGGAAAAACCATATCAATTGGTGCTTTTTCTTTTTTCGCAATGCGAACAGAACCATTCCATAATTGACCTACTGAAACCTCACCTGAAATAAATGAGTTTAGGGTTGTCAGAGTTAAATGAAAGTACGTTTGAACGTAATTTTTCAACTCTTCAAAAGCTTCTTTTGATTTCAGCGGATCAGTGGTAGTTGGGTTTTTACCTAATTTTAATAATGCGATGTTAACATACTTCACGCGCATCATCTAATAATTGCACTTTATTTGCGAATTCTGGTTTCCATAAATCACCCACGAAGTAAATTGGTCACCTTTATAATCGTTCGTGTTAAATGCAATACCTGGCGCACCTAAAGTTGTGGTAATGAGTATTTATTACCTTTATCGTAAAGGTTTTGTCTAACCAGTCTTTATTTAATTCTGCATACTGGTAATTTGCTGTGCATCAAGTTCAGCTAATATACCTTCTTTTTGACATTTTTGATACGAAGTAGTTAGAAGGTGCACTAACATCATAACCACCGTCTTTACCTTGTAATTTTTAACTTCGCATACATGGTTTCATTAGATTCAAGACTTGGAAACCTCAACTTTAATGCCTGTTTCTTTTTGGAATTGATCTAATAAGCCTTCTGGTACATATTCCGTCCAAGTATATAAGTGAACGGTGCCCGCGTTTGCCGGGGCTGCAGTTTCCGTTGTGGTTGCTTTCTCTTCATTACAAGCTGTTAACATTAAATGAAGCCACGCCTGCAGCGACTAAACCTGCGATCATTTAAGTTTTCTCCGTTAAGAAAAAGATAAAAGCGTTCGGATAAATCCGAGAAATTGACGAATCTTTCACACTATCACAACACAGCCGGAAATTGAGGAATTTTAAATGACCCCTAGATTTTGCAAGAATTTCTCAGTAAAAATGAAATTATTTTGTCATTTTGACTTGGTGCAAGAATTTGTTATTATATTAAAGAAAGTTTAACCTATTGAATCACTTAAAGAGGTTTATCATGACTCAAGCCAATGAAAACCCAGAAATCAATGAACAAGAAAAAGTGAAGAACAAGTTCAGAAACCACTGTAGAAACAGAAGAACAACCAATCGAAGCTGAACTTGCCGGTTGCTATGCTCGTATTAACGAATTAGAAAGCCACTACATTGCAGAGGCAGATAAGCGTGAACAAGATATCCAATTACGTGCACAAGCTGAAATTCAAAATATGCGTCGTCGCGCTGAACAAGAGAGGTAGAAAAAGCGCATAAATTCGCATTAGAAAAATTCTCTAAAGAATTATTAACTGTAGTAGATAATCTAGAGCGTGGATTAGCTGCATTGAGACAAAAGCTGTTTCAGATGAAACCACCCAAGCTTTAGTCGATGATTGTTGAAATGACCACAAAGATTCATTTCTACCCTTGCAAATTTGGCGTTCAAGCAGTCAGTGCAGTTGGCGATAGTATTCAATCCTGAACTCCACCGCTATTTCAATGTACAACCTGCAGAAGGCGATTGATGCTAACCAGTCATCAGCCAAGTATTACAAAAAGGCTACGCTCTACAGGTCCGCGTACTGCGTCCAGCGATGGTCATGGTTGCTGCATAAAAATAATATTTTACAGCAAGGCGAGTTTAAACTCGCCTTTGTTCAATTATCGAACCTCTTTTACTCTGTAATTTTTCAAGAAAAATTGATGCATCAATAATATTATCTAGTATCGGTAAAGCTTTTTAAAACATTCATATTTTTCTTTCCAAACATGATAATCACCGATAAGAAATAAACGATCTTTTGCTCGAGTAGCTAGCAACATTTAATAAATTTGGTTTTACTCACTAAAGGCATTGCTCTAATAATATCTGATTGATTTCTTCCTAAAACTAGTAAAAACTATACTGCTTTCTTTTCCTTGAAAAGTACGAATACACTACATTCTTGTTAACCCAATCACCCCACTCACTCCAAATTCGTTCCATAATTTTCATCTTTTAAAACGTTTCTAATCTTCTCACACATTTCTTTAAAAGGAGATTATGATATTGGAGGTAACTGTTTTATCTTTATAACGCCGAAGACACAGCTGCCTAAAAATATTACTTACAAGTTCAACTTCTTTTTCTTCTTTGTTTCCCCTTCTGATATAAATGAATCAAAGCACTATCTCCCATTAACCATGGATCTTGAATTGGATGTTTTTATTCAATCCAAAAACCATTTTTACCTTGATAAGCGATACTGATGAAATTGAAAAACATTGGCTCCAGACAACGACGATGCACCGTAATGGGCTTCCAATCAAAGTACTTTCTCCATCAACATCCAATATGCTCCATATGGATTAGCTTTATCTGCTAATACTTGAACAGATGTTTTATGTGGAGAGACCTCAAAATCGACCTGAATTTTACTTGCCTTAAACAATATATCTGTTAATTTCTCAGGAGTAGTAAATACAGGTTCAATTTGCAATCGGATCGCTCCACAACTATAGCATTTTTAGCTCACATGGCACCTACTGCAGCCTGAGGAATAGCTTGCCCTGCTTCATCAACAAAAATCCAACCTAGACTTTTGGGCACCTAAATAACGGAATAGATATCCAAAAGAAGCAAAAGTAGTGGAAGCAACTGGTACCATCATCATAAGCTTTTGCCAAATTAGTAAAGAGCAGCTTCTTCTATTTTTCTGGATTACCTTGTAACTGCTGACCTCCTATCAAATTTTTATGGCTAAAATATTGCCACTAAAACCACAACTAATACTTTCAGCTATCCATGCTTCATGCAAACTTAATGCGGCTTGAAAGCAATTCTGAACACTTCTGATTAAGATTTTCTATCAGACCAGAATCCACTAATTTGCCATTGTTCTTTCTCTAAATCCTCTAACATATTAATAGGTGTTTTAACTTCTGCTTCAAAAATTTTTCGCTATATCCTAAAAATATTTCTTAACTCTGAAAAGCTTTGCAAACAAGCGTTCTTTTTCCATTTTGTTTTTCTTGTATATTGAGTAGCTTATCTTCATAAAGAAGTCTTAAATGACGTTGATTTTCTTGTTCAAAATTATTATTCTTAATTTTTCTAAATAACATTGATAATTCTTAGGATAATCTACTTAATAAAGTAGGCTTATTTAAATTTAAAAACTCTCGTTCTTGAATCAAGTTTGTAGGTTTAGATAAGTTACGCTCAATTTCTATTTAGCTAAATAAAGCTTCATGTTCAAAATCAAATTCACATAAATCTTTCCATTTCAATACAATATTCATATAGGTAGTAAGATAGAAATATGTTCTTTAACCTCTTTTTGTTTGATTAAAAATGCTTCTCTCGCTTTACTAAAGCTTGGACCTGAATATCTTTTTCTCCACGTATAAATACTATCAAAATAATCTTCTTTAAATCCGTTAAGGTTAGGATCTGGCTCTTAGTAAATTGCTCAACAAAATTCTCTTTATCTTTTCTCCCTAATACACATGCAATTAATCCCCATGGTTTGTTGTTCGCAAATCTAATTCTACATACTCTTTTTTCTTATTTATTTTCTTATAAGAAATCAAATTTCTTGCCACGCTTTGTAAATACTTTTACTTTAGTGATCTTCATATCATACAATTTCTGCCAAGAGCTTTCATTTTGAGGTAACTCTTCCGAAATATTTTGAACAGCAGCGTTATTTGACGAAGTAACAACCATTTCATAACCAGTTAAATCATCTCGAAGGACTGCTAATTCCAATGTATTCGCTTCAAAACTCAATTTGATCTTATCCGATTCAAAAAGTACTTTTAACATCTAAATAATTAGCTAATGCGGTGGCTCTACGAACAATATTTTCTGCAAGATATCTCTTAATAAAGTTGTTTTTCCTGTTCCTGGAGGACCATTAACGAGAGTGAGCGACCTTCGGATTTTTATGTAATTTCTTTGAATATTGTATTAGTCATAGGTGCTGCATCAAACTCATATGATGAGAATTCTCACTAAACCAATGTCCATGATTAATGTGCTCTGGCTTTAAATTTTCAATAATGCCTCCTTCCTTCCAATGAATCATATAAGTCAATGTATTTATATGTTTTTAGAAAGATAAGAAATCAAAGTATTACCAACTATTTTATTATTCATTCCAGCTTGAATAGTTTTAGCGAGATCAATTGCACTATTTAGAATAGAAATCTGAATATTTCAACTTCAACAGTAAACTTTAATGATTCATTTTTATTATTTTCTTTTCTTGTTTTTCCTCTTTTAGGATAAATATAAAAATGAGAACATCATCAGAATTTGGGCTAAAATTCATCCATTCATTACAACATCTATAAGTTGGAACAATATTTTTCCACTTAACGCAGGAAAAGGATTTTCTTTGGTTACATGGGGCTCTATGTTCATTCTTAAAAAGTCAGCAAGAGTATCTTTAAGCAATTTCATCTCACAATCAAATTGCTCAAAATCGAAACAAGTAACATCCCCATTATTCTTGCAGATCGACCATTATGCCCAAGGCGCTGTTGACACTTCAATATTTCCTGATTTATATGGATCTAAACGTCAAATTCATCTAAGCTAATTTTGCACAACAACTAACCTTTCCCATTACTTGAAGATATGTTGTTTTAATATTACCAATCAAGCGAACATTTTCATACTACTAGTATCAAACTTTAAAAGTTTGTTTTAATTTTTCTGCTAATTCATTTTTATTATAAATACCAATAAAAGATCAAAACCTAAAATAACTTCATCTTTATACTAAACCTACGGTGTTAAGTATCTCCATAATTCTTCAGTTGATAGAAATTCTATTTTTCAGCTTAAATAAGGCAGATAGTTTTGTTAGAGCCTTCTTAATTTTTAGAAAGCGTATCTTCTGAGATCATAAGGAAGATCTATTTTGTGCCAAAAAATCTAGAGATCGCGATTTGCTCTGGAGTTAATCTATTCTGTTGCATTTGTTTATTAATTTGAGTAATAAGTTAGAACTTGTATTCTAGATACAGCGCTATTAATAAGCAAGAGGAATGTCTTAATTTCTCTCTAATCTGTAGCTAGAATACACGCTTACTCAGTTATAAACTCTAGCATCGTACTCCAATATGACAAAATCATTTGTAGAAGTAATAATTAGAACGTTTTTCCAATATTCTGAATAAATAGTTGGATATTTGCTACTAACTAAATTTCTATAGTATAGAAATAAACTTGCTAATTAGCAGACTTGTAGTAAATTAGAGAAAATTCATTCTACTTGCAAATACTGGAACGATACCGCTTATGACTCTTCAATTTAACTCCTGTTGCTACCCTATTTTTAGTGGCACTCATTTTTCTTAATTGTAATGAGGCAATAATGAATTCCATTACCATTTCTGCCACCGTCTTGCTACTTATGCAACAAACCTTTTTAAGTAAATATATCCCTCAGCTTGAAAAAGTGGATTAACCATTGGCATTATTATTCTCACAATTGCCGTATTAAGCCCCATTGTTTCTGGCAGAATTCAATTTCCGGCACTGGCAGAAATGCTAAACTGGAAAAATGCCTTTCTATTGCTGTGGTATTTTGTTGCTTGGCTGAGGTGGTCGTGGCGTGAATTTAATGTCGAGCTCAACCAATGATTGTAACAGGCTTACTTATTGGCACCATTTTAAAGCGTGGCGTTTTAGGTGGCGTGCCTGTTGGCCCATTGATTGCTGCGGGTATTTGTTCACTGTTTTGAGGCCTGAGGAAAAATAATCTCATTTTCATCTCTGATTGAATAATCTTTTTATAAATATGCATCACCAAAACAGACCGCTTGATGAGACGCAAAAAGCGTTAATCGCACAATTAAAAATATCACAACCAGTGATTATCGCCGCTTGCGCTCTCGTATTCATGGCTTATCTAACGTATCAGATATCAAGCGCTATGATTTGCAGAAATTGAGCAGCTATCTTATCTGCGCAAGCTCATTTCGCTACTCGTAAAACCCAGCTTGAAAACCACAAATCAGCTATCCTGATTTACCTGTTTCTGCACGCCGTGAAGAAATTCTAAAACTGATTGCAGAAAATCAAGTCGTTGTTATTGCAGGGGAAAACAGGCTCCGACCAAACTCACCCAGCTGCCTAAAATATGTTTAAGCTGGAGACGTGGTGTTAATACGGATTGATCGGGCACACTCAGCCTCGCAGAATTGCCGCACGTTCGGTTGCAAACCGAAATTGCCGAAGCAGTTCTGAAATGGGCTCCACCGTAGGTTATAAAGTTCGTTTTAACGACTAAGTTAGCGAAAATACTTTGGTTAAGTTAATCGACGGATTTTACTGGCGAAATTCAAACCGATCGCTACTTGAAATCAATATGATACGCTGATCGATTGACGAAGCACGCCAGACGGAGCTTGAACAATGATTTATTTTGAGCTACCTCAAAACAAATTCTAGTGCAAACGCCCAGATTTAAAAAGTCATTATTACTGCAACCATTGATGTAGAACGCTTCTCACGCCACTTTTAATAATGCGCCAGTATTGAAGTTTCAGGCAGAACTTTCCTGTAGAAGTTCGTTATCGTCCAATCGTGGAAGAAGAGGACAAGACCAACTTCAAGGCATTTTAAATGCGGTTGATGAACTACAAGCTGAAGGTCAGGGCGATATTCTGATTTTTATGAACGGCGAACGTGAGATCCGAGATACTGCAGAAGCCTTACAAAAACAGGAACTTCGTTTTTACTGAAATTCTGCCACTATATGCCCGTCTTTCAGCCGAAGAACAACAACGGATTTTCCGTCCAAGCGGGTTAAGATCATGTGATTCTTGCAACCAACGTGGCAGAAACTTCATTAACGATTCCAAACATTAAATATTTATTGATACGGGGACGCACGGATTTCTCGTTATAGTTACCGTACAAAAGTACAACGCTTACCGATTGAGCCTATTTCTCAAGCTTCATGGCAAATCAGCGGAAAGGTCGATGCGGTCGAACGTCCGAAGGATTTGTATTCGCTTATATTCAGAGGAAGACTTTAATAGTCGTCCTGGATTTACCGATCCAGAAATTCTTCGTACTAATTTGGCACTCCAGTAATTTTACAGATGAATTCGCTTGGCTTAAGTGATATTACCGCTTTCCCATTTGTTGAGTTCTCTGATATTCGACAAAATTCAAGACGGTATTCGCTTGCTTGAAGAATTACAAATCTTTACGCGTAAACTAAATTTGGTGAAAGCGAATTAACTCAAATTGGTCGCCAACTTGCCCAACTACCGATTGATCGTTTAGGTCGAATGGTGATTGAAGCCGCTAAAAAGTGGCGGTTTGCACGAAGTAATGATGATTGTGTCTGCTCTTTCTATTCAAGATCCAAGAGAAAGACCACAAGAAAACAACAAAGCCTCGGATGAAAAACATCGCCGCTTTGCGATAAAGATTCTGATTTTAGCTTTTGCAAATCTGTGGCATTACATTCAAACCCAGCAAAAAGCATTGAGTAAAAATCAATTCCGCAAACAATGTCAGAAAGATTTTCTAATTATCTTCGTGTCCGTGAATGGCAAGATATTTTACCATCAGCTGCGCTTTATCAGTACGAGAAATGGGCTTGCCAATTAACACTCTCGAAGCAAATTATCAGCAAATCACACGGCTTTATTAGCAGGTTTGCTCTCACACTTATCGGCTTGAAAGATAGTGAAAAATGCATTATTTAGGGGCAAGAAACGCCCTAATTTTTCATTTTTCCCAACCTCTGCGCTTTTCAAAAACAGCCGAAATGGATTATTGCCTCAGAATTAGTTGAAACCACCAAATTATGGGGCAAGAACCGTTGCGAAAATTGAACCAGAATGGATTGAACCATTAGCGCAACATTTAGTAGAAAAGTAGTTATAGCGAACCACATTGGGCAAAATCAGGCTGTGATGGCGTATGAAAAAGTTGCGCTTTATGGCGTGCCGATTGTCACCAATCGCCCAGTCAATTACGGTGCGATAGATCCTGCTATTAGCCGAGAAATTTTATTCGCTCGCAGATGGTAGAAGGCGAATGGGTCAACAATTACAATTTTTCAAAGAAAAACACCGCTTGATCAAAGAGGTAGAAGATTAGAACATAAATCTCGCCGTCGAGATATTTTTGTTGATGAACAAGTATTGTTTGATTTTACGATCAGCGTGTTGGCACAGAAGTCGTGTCTAGTCGCCATTTTGATAGCTGGTGAAAAAGCAAGTAAAAGCTAATCCAGAATTACTGAATTTTTGAAAAATCCTTCTTTAATCAATGAAGGCGCCAATAAGGTCTCAGAGTTAGATTTCCGAATTTTTGGTATCAAGGCAATCTCAAACTGAAATTAAGCTTATCAATTTGATATTAGCGCAGAATCTGATGGTGTTACGGTGCATATTCCGTTGCCATTACTGAATCAAATTGAGCCAGAAAGGCTTTGATTGGCAAATTCAGGGCTTCGTCATGAATTAGTTGTAAACCTCATTAAATCATTACCAAAAAGCTACTCGCCGGAATTTTTGTGCCCGCACCAAATTATGCGGAAGCCTTTTTGAGCCGTGCAGAACCTTTTAAAAAGCCATTATTACAAAGCCTAAGGATGAACTGCGTAAAATGACAGGGCGTGACTATTGCTCCAGAATTATGGATTTACTCACTAACTGCCCTCACATTTAAAAATGAATTTTAAAGTGGTGGATGAAAAGGAAAACACTCTCTGAAAGTGAAGATTTAGATGCGTTGAAATTCCAACTAAAAGATGAAGTCAAAACAGCACTTTCGCATATTGCTGATGATGGCATATGAACAAAGTGGTCTACATTTATGGCAATTTGCAGAATTACCACAATGCTATGAGCAGAAAAAGCAAATTTCAGCGTAAAAAGCTTATCCCGCCATTGTGGATGAGCAAAATGCAGTGGGAATTAAACTCTTTGAAACGGAAGCTGAACAACAACAAAACCATGCAAGCAGGAGCTGCGCCGTTTATTGCTATTGAATATTCTTCACCTATTAAATATTTAGCACGAGAAAACTGCCAACAAAGCTAAACTCGGACTTTATTTTGCCCCATCGGCAAAGTGGTGGAATTGATTGATGACCGCATTGCCTGCGCAGTTGATAAATTGATCGAAAGAAATTTGGTGGCTTTGTGTGGACAGAAGAAAAATTTAATGCATTGCATGAATTTGTCCGCGCTAATTTAAATGAAACAACAGTAGAAATTGCTCTACAAGTGGAAAAATCATTAACCCTTGCTTTCGAGCTGAACAAACGCATGAAAGGTAAAATGGATTTTACAATGGCATTTGCGCTCTCGGATATAAAAACGCAACTCGCTGGTTTAATCTATCCAAATTTCGTCACCCAAACAGGCTTTGAACGACTTGCAGATCTTTTACCGATATTTGACAGCTATCGGAAAACGATTGGATAAACTGGCACGGATACCAATACCGACCGAGCTAAAATGTTACGAGTCGAACAGGTACAAGAGGCTTATAAGCAGCTTTTGGCTAAACTACCAAAATCCAAAGCCATACCGGCTGAAGTGTTAGAAATTCGTTATATGATTGAAGAACTAAGAGTTAGTTTATTTGCACAACAACTGGGTACAAAATACCCAATTTCAGATAAGCGGATTTTAAATACCATTGCTGACATAAAATAGATAACGATAAAAAGTTACCTCAATATACTATAGAAATTCACTCAGCTTTTTAGAAAACTATGCTAAAATTGAGTGAATCTCATTCTCTCTTTAAAAGGAAAAATTTATGAAAAATGGTGGTTGAATTTCATTAGCTAACGATTGCTGCAAATGTTTATGCTTTTGATCCAACAGGCGACTCACGATTTTGATAACCATAGGCAACCAACGTTGTGTCGTTTATCATGACGGTTCAAATGTGGTTAAAAATATATTCACTATTGGCCCAAATGGCAGAGTCGTTGGTGAATCACCGATTTACTATCCGAGCGCAGGCAAAAAGCACCATGCGCTATAATGATCAAAGGGTGAAACACACGGCAAAAATTATGCTACTGGGAAAATGGTAAAGTAAAAGCTGCTTTGACTATAAAAATAATTTAGCGGATGGTTTTTCCCACGAATACGATGAAAGTGGTAAGCTAGTTGTCATTTGGCAATATAAAATGACCTAGTACATGCAAGAAATGAACGGTAAAAGTAAAACACGGCAAAGAAGTATTTTTCCGAATGAAAACGGTGTTGCGACCCCCTACCGCGTAATCGAATGGAATAACGGCAAAAAGTCAAAGAACAAACAGAATAATTAGATACAAGCGGTCGTATTTCTCCCAAATTTTGCAAAAATAAGGAAAAACGACCGCTTGTCTATGCTACTCAGCTAATCCCTACTCTGTTCGTGAGCCATCAATTCTTGCCCAACGCTTTCTAATAAGCTGAGATAGCGTTCATATTGTTTAAGAATATCCGCAATCAGTTCTTCTTTCATTCATATACTGCACATCATATCACTCGCCCATCAAAGAAGTAAGTATAAGGCTCATAGGTTGTACTATATGCTGAATATGAGGCAAGTTTTCATCGTTAATCAACTGTTCTGAAACTTCTCTGCCAACCGATTTAATCCCATACATAAAAATCTCGTAAGGATTCTTTTTGAATAATGAATTCACTGTGGGTTCTTCTTGTTCAAACAACGTATTGATATGCAACAAAACCATACTTACCAATCAATTCTTGACGAGAGTTCTCGCATCGCAGGAAGCGCTTTGTGTTTTAAGAACACGAATATCTCTCGCTCTTGGGTTTGATTCCATCATTTGTTCAAGATGCTCTCGCCATTTATTTCCGTCCAAAATACCGTACTTGGCGTTGCTTTAGTGGCAAGTATTGTTTATCAGCATTTAAACCTTTCCACAAACTAAAAGACATCACAAGCATTAACAGCGCAAGGTAACGCCACAATGAGTGTCATTGACTGTAAATTTGCCAGTCCACCAACGTTCATTAACACAATCGCAACCAAAAGACATTATTCCGCTCCCTACATCATGCGCTTGCCAACGAGGTGCTGCCAAACTTTTATCTCGAGAAAGCAATATTGTTTAATACATAAATTCCGAGTCGGCTGAAGTAATAAAGAATAATGCAATAATCACTAAACACGATGCCCGTTATTGCGGGTAACGGTAAATAGTCTAAAAATTTAAAAGAGCAAAATTTCTGGTGATGAAACCATTTTGCTCTAACTCGCCGCCAGCAACGTGATCTTCTAGCCAGATTGCTGTGTTACCAAATACTGTAAAACCATAAAATGCCAAAAAGTGTTGGAATCACTAATACACCAGATAAACTCTACGAATTGTGCGCCCTTTGGAAATTCGAGCAATAAATAGTCACAAATGGCGCCCATGAACACCACCATGCCCAATATAGTAATTGTCCAACCACTAAACCAATCTGTATTTTCTTGCTCATAAGCATAAGTTTCTAAACTTAATTGCAAAATACTTTGTAAATAGTTACCAATATTATCGCTAAATGCCGACAGCAAATGAGAGTGTTGGGCCAGTTACTAACACAAAGAGCAACAAAGCAAAGGCTAACCCTAAATTGAGTCTCACTCAGTATTTTTGACGCCTTTTTCCCTGCGCCAGAAATAGCGGAAAAATAGCTAGCCCCATGACAACAACAATAATGGCAGTTGTAACCCAAAAATTATTTTCACTAATCCAGCCTAATTGGACTAAACCTGCTCCAAGTTGGGCGGCACCATAACCTAATGTAGTAATAATCCAAAAAGAGTTGAAAGTAGCGCCATAATGTCGATGAGCATCACCTAACTTGCCGTTAATTTGCTCTTTTAGAGTGGATAAAAACAAGAACGTAGTGCTAGGAAGGTAATTTATAGCGAAAACCAAAATAAGCTAACGTAAGCGCAATGGTGCCATAAACCGCCCCACGCATGCCATGCCCCAGTGAAAGACGGTATGCAATAAGTCCTGCTGTTTATGCTCTGCTCCGCCTGTGGTTATGCTTGCAGAGGATAATGACTCATAAGGCTCTGCACACCAAAAACATCAAAGCCGACACCCATTCGTAGCAAATAACATGGCAAGCCACGAGAGATAAAAACTAAATTCAGGCATATCCTCGTCCTGCCCTACAATTTGATATTACCTAAATTGCTCACTGATACAGACTAAAAAGCACAGAAAAATTGAAAAAGGCTAAAATATAAAAACCAACTAAATGTGATAGCGTTCTTCGCTACATTTCAAAAATGTTTGGGTTTGTTCAGGCAGCAATAACGTGACCGCCACTAATGAGCTTACAAATAAAAGTGTCATAAAAATCACAAATGGATTAAATGACGTCTCTTTTCCATAAACTGAGATAAAGACAAACTGTTCCCTTTATTTAAATTAAGTTGAAAGTAAAAATGTGTTTTATTAAGATAATGCAAGATGTACAAATAACGCAGCGATCGCATGCCATTGACAACACAGAGAAGTGCGATTTTGAAGAAACGCTCAGTAGAAATTGAAAGGGATTGTTTCCAGAGAATGAATTCTAACAAAAATTGTTATTTAATCAAATTTGAGAAACTATAGTCTATTTACGTCTCTATTTTGGTGCATTCTTTTTATAATGTTCTTAGCTTCTAAAATAAAATCTGCATCTAATCAGTTAATAAACCTTTTTACTGCAGATTTCTTTATTTACCTTTCTATTTCATTCGAAACACTTTTACATTGCTAAAGTTTACTTTTCCTTGAGATAGAGTGTTTAGCATAATTTACTCTATTACGCCACGTTGGCAGTAAAGCAAAATATTGTTTAGATTGATCTAAACTGCCAAACTGGCTGGATAACTTATAAAATGGCAATACTTTAACAGTGACACCTTTCTAAAGTGAATGGCGATTCTTCTGTTTCTTCTGGACTTCTAATATCTAAAAATCACATCATTTTCATCTAATTCAGAAGTAGTTTCTACGGATGTAACTTCTTGCTCTGTTTGCTGAGCAATCTCACGAATATCTAAATATTTTACAGCTTGTTGAACCGCTTCTTCCAATACATCAAAGTTAAAATGCCCTTACTTCTAAGAATACGGCTTTCAATCGCCTTCACAGTTGGATTTTTAGAAAATTACCCACAAAACTCTGGCACAGATTTTTGCAATATCATCCGTACCAATCGTTTTCGCCATTGCAATAATTTCGCTCTTTATCATGGGTAATTAACGGGCGAAGTACAAGCGCATCGGCTGCTTTATCAATTAAACGTAAGTTAGTTAAAGTTTGGCTAGAAACTTGGCCTAATGCTTCACCCGTCACAATCGCCTGAATATCAAAACGCATGTGCACTTTACTTGCTGCACGAACCATCATACGTTTTAGTACAACACCCATTTGTCCGTTATCGACTTTTTCTAAAATCTCTCCAACCACATTCTCGAAATTGATTGCCACAAAGCGGACTTTATGCGAAGTACTGTAACGGCTCCAAATATGGTATGCCATTTGTTTCACACCAATTTCATGTGCAGCACCACCTAAATTAAAGAAACAATAATGTACACGTGAACCACGACGAATCAACATATAGCTTGAAACGCCAGAATCAAATCCGCCAGAAATCAATGATAATACATCTTCTTGCGTACCAATTGGATATCCCCCCAAACCTTCATGGCGTGCTTTAACCAGTAACATTTTATCGTGCTCAATATCAATGCGAATTGTTACATCGGGTTGGGTCAATTTCACACGCGCACTTTCAATATGTTGATTCAGTCCGCCACCAACATAACGTTCAACATCCAATGAACGGAACTCATGTTTTTCCTTTACGGCGCACACGAACACAGAACGTTTTACCTCAAGTTGTGAACGAACTTGAGCCAATGTTTGTTCAAAAATATCGTGCATCGTTTCAAACGGATATTCTTCTACTTCTAAAAATATGGTGAATGCCCGGAGTGCGTTGCAGCAAATCAAGCACCATTGGTGCTTCTCTGCAACTTTGGCACGAACTTCAATAAAATCCCACTACGAATAACCGCTACATTTTCAGTTTCACGCAGTGAGACATTACTGATATTGGAAGTTAAAATTTTGATAAAGCGTTTACGTACTGAATCGCTTTTTAATCATGATTTCAGGGAAAAAGTTTAATAATAAATTTCATATGAGATTCTAATTTAGTAACAAGCGGTCGTATTTTTAAAAGAATTTTTACCAAATCTAGAAATAAAAACACGGAGAAAGGCTCTCCGTGCTTAGTTTTAGTTTCGCATGAATAAATTATGCTGCAAATGGATCGCGTAAAATCATTGTTTTCAACACGATCTGGGCCGGTTGAAAGAATATCAACTGGTACGCCAACTAATTCTTCAATACGTTTTGATATAATCTAATGCAGCTTGCGGAAGCTCTTCATCACGTTTCGTTACACGGAAAGTATTTTCAGACCAACCAGGTAATGTTTCATAAATTGGCTCAACACCTTCCCAATCTTTCGCGGCAAGTGGTGCATATTCTACCACTTCGCCATTTGGTAATTTATAAGCTGTACAGATTTTTAACTCTTCAAAGCCATCTAATACGTCTAATTTCGTCATACAGAAACCTGAAATTGAGTTACTCGGCACTGCACGACGAACCGCTACCGCATCAAACCAACCACAACGACGAGGACGACCAGTTACAGAACCAAATTTCGTTTTCCTTTACGCAATTTCTGCACCAATGTCATCAAATAATTCTGTTGTGAATGGACCACTCACCACACGAGTACAGTATGCTTTAATAATACCTAGTACATAATCCAAGTGACGAGGACCAAAACCTGAACCAGTAGCCACACCACCTGCGGTTGTATTTGAACTAGTTACGAATGGGTAAGTACCATGGTCAATATCTAACATTGCACCTTGCGCCCCTTCAAATAAAATGTTTTCGCCAGCTCACGCGCTTTAGTCGTAATAACGTGGTGATATCCGCAACCATCGATTTAATCACATCTGCAACCGCAAACACTTCATCTAAGGTTTTTGAAATCGACTGGTTCAACTTTGTACAATGCACTAACTGGAAGTTGTAATAATCAAGGTTCGCTTTTAATTTTTCTGCAAATGCTTCTTTATCAAATAAATCACTTTACACGTAAACCGCGACGAGCAACTTTATCTTCATAAGCAGGGCCAATACCACGCCCGTAGTACCAATTTTATTTTTACCTAATGCATTTTCACGCGCGTGATCCATCGTAACATGGTGAGAGCGAGAATCAATGGACAAGCTTCTGAAATTTTTAAACGCTCACGAACATTAACACCACGTGCTTCTAATTCACCCATTTCTTTCATTAGCGCATCTGGGGAAAGTACAACACCGTTACCGATTAAACAAGTCACGTTATCATGTAAAATGCCGCTTGGAATTAAGCGAAGAATTGTTTTTTCGCCATTGATAATTAAAAGTGTAGTCCTGCATTATAGCACCTTGGTAGCGTACTACATACTTCACGATCCGTTAATAAATCAACAATTTTACCTTTCCTTCATCGCCCCATTGCGCGCCGAGAATTGCTACACTTTTACCCATAGGAATTGCCTCTTTTTGGTTGAGTTTCATTTAAAAACGTAAAAAAGACCCTAAAATGAGGGTCTTTTAGATACAACTATTTTGTTGGTGATTTCATAAAACGTAAGAAATCGCTGTCAGGTTTCACAATCAACATATTTGATTGACTTTCAGTAAAGCTTGCTTCATAAGCTTTTAAGCTACGCATAAACGCATAGAATTCAGCTTCACTACCCAAAAAACATTGGTATAGATTCTCGCCGCTTCAGCATCACCAGCACCAACGAAGTTCTTCAGCTGTTTTCTGCACTTCGCTTCACAGTAAAAGTTACTTTCTTATCTACTTCCAGCACGAATAAACTCTGCTTTTTCTTCCCCTTGCGAACGGTGTTCACGTGCGACCGCATCACGCTCTGCACGCATCCGTTGGTAAATAGAAGAAGACACTTCATTTGGCAGGTTAATTTGCTTAACGCGAACATCTACCACTTCAATACCTAATTTTTCAGCACCGCTTTCACCACTGTTTAAAAGCTTTTTGTGCACCAGCCATCACTTCACCGCGTGAGCCTGAAACAATATCTTTAATAGTTCGAGAACCGATCTCTGAACGAAGACGATCATTCACTTTACTGCGTAATAAATCTTCCGCTTTTTGGTAATTACCGCCTGTTGAAGTATAAAATTGTCCGAAATCGCTAATTTTCCATTTTACATAAGAGTTAACGAGCAAGTCTTTTTTCTCAACAGTAATAAAACGCGCTTCTTTCGGATCAAGTGTCTTAATACGTGCATCTAAACGTTTCATGCTATCAATAAACGGCACTTTAAAATGAAGACCCGGCTCATAGACAACCACTCTTTTTGCTCCGCATCACGCTGAACTTTATTAAAGCGTAGCATAATGCCACGTTCGCCTTCAGACACAATAACAATAGATTGAAACAGTACAAAAAGCACATATAGCCATCACAGGTACTAATACTTACGCATTAAAATCCCCTTGCGAACACTTTCAACAGTTTGGGCTACTGGCTGTACGCTTTTTCAACCACAACTGGCGTAGGTGCAGTGTTCTCCACATTTGAAGGTGGTTGTACAGGTTCTTTTTCACCTCTTGCACACTATTTTATTTAGCATCTTATCTAATGGTATGCGTTTAATTGTGATGAGCCTTCCATCACAACTTTTGGTGTATTTTGCCATCACTTTTTCCATTGTTTGTAAATACAAACGCTCACGCATCAACTCTGGTGAAGCCTTGTATTCAGGCAATAATTTCGCTAAGCGAGCGGCTTCCCTTTCGCTTCTAATACGACTTTTCTTTTTATAAGCCGTTGCTTGTTCAATCAATGCGTTGTGCTTGACCGCGTGCTAGCGGTTCTTTTCCACGAGCATAAGCCTCAGCTTCACGAATTAAGCGTTGTTCATCTTCTTGCGCTTTAATCGCATCATCGAAAGCAGCTTTAACTTCTTCTGGTGCGCGCGCATCATCTAAGTTTACTGCGATTGCGCTAAGCTTCCATATCGTAAGCATTGATAATTTTATTAAGCTCTTCACGCGTTTTTCACTGACCGTTGTTCGCCCTGTGGTTAAAATATCGTCCATTTTCATATGGCCAACCACATAACGTAACGCACTATCAATTGCTTGTCTTAAGTTATCTTCAGGATTATCCACCTTAATAAATATTTAGCTGGATCTTCAACACGATATTGCACAGTCATTTCAACTTGCACCATATTTTCATCTTGGGTCAGCATTGCCCCTTTGGTGCTTAATGGCGTGACTAATTGCACATTGACCGAGCTCACACTGTCAATAAATGTAGGTTTCAGTTTAAACCTGGCATAACAACTTCATGCAACTTACCGAAACGTGAAACCACACCACGCTCCGCTTCTTGCACGGTATAGAAAACCTGAAACGCCCCAAACCACAACAGCGATACCTAAAATAACAGGTAAAATTTGCCGAATGTAAACGAAGACGGATTATTTCCATTGTTATTACCGCCACCCATAATAAGCTAGAAAAATGCTTCTTCTAAATCTGGTGGTTGTTGATCATTCTTTTGCTTTGGCTCTTGTGCTGAACCTTGTCCTTGTTGTTCAGACCTCTTTTGCCCTGGTCTTCCTCAAGGATCTTGATTGTCTGATAAATGAAACGACATAAATTGCTCCCAAAAACATTTCAGGCCCAAACAGGCATGAACAAAGATTGTACTTATTTGCGCTTGATTTTTGCTAGGCTTTTACCGAATAAAAGCGGTCATTTTTTAACAATGCAAATAAAAAGGCGAGGATGCCTCGCCTGGAAAAAGAAGTTTAATTATAGCGCTTGTTCAACAAATGCTGCTAATTGTGATTTTGGTAATGCGCCTACTTGAGTCGCCACTACTTGACCATTTTTAAATAAAATTAATGTTGGAATAGAACGAATACCGAATTGCGCTGAATTTGTTGGTTTTCATCTACGTTTACTTTTTGCAATTTTTGCACGACCAGCAAACTCTTCTGATAACTCATCTAAAATTGGTGCCACCATACGGCATGGACCACACCACGGTGCCCAAAAATCTAATAAAAACTGGGACATCTGATTGTAATGCTTCTTGCTCAAATGTGGCGTCTACTTGCTAAAGTCATAGATACATCCTTAATTGAAAATTAATGAATAAGAAAACGCCACCGCAAAATGCCTGTGGCGTTTGGTTGCGTGTAAGATAAGGGTAACCGAAAAAGATTTCAAGTGACTTTTTTCCGATTACATCAATCAATAATTATGCTTTTATCTTCTGGCAAAATTAAGTTCAATACTAATGCCAAAATAGAGCCCACCGCAATACCTGAGCCAAAAACTTTTTAAAGAAACTTGGTAATTTATCTAATAATTCTGGGCGCGTAGTCACAGCCAAACCACAACCAATAGAAATTGCAATAATTAAACCGTTACGTTTAGAACGCTCAACTTTGTCTAACATTTGAATACCGGCTGCACAATCATTGCAAACATCATTAGACCTGCGCCACCTAGCACAGGGCTTGAATAGATACAATTAACGCCCCAAACCATGGGAAGATACCTGCAGAAAACTAATAATATCCCATGACAGTAACCACATGACGACTTGCTACACCAGTTAAAGAAATCACGCCAATATTTTTGTGCAAAATGATGAGAATGGTGTAGTAGACATAATTGCGGCAAATGCAGAACCTAAACCATCACAAGTACCCCACCACGTAAATGCTTACCAGTAATTTCAGTTTGTGTTGCATTACCTAACGCTAAAAAGTTGCCGCTAGATTCAACAATGGTAACCAAATAAGCAATAGACATCCCGATAATACCCGAAAATTGGGAATGCCAAACCAAAGTGAAGCGGTTGTGGAATCAGCTACAGCATCTGCATTTTTAACTGCGCTGAAATCAATCAAGCTTCAATGCTAGTGACACGATATAACCAATCATCATGCCAATCACAAATTGCGGCTGCAGAAAAATACCTTTCCCCCATTGTACTAAAATAACCACAAGCACTCAACACAAAAAGTTGCCATCGCTAAGTTTGCTGGATCAGCATAATGAGGATCACCTTTTGCCCACCCGCAAACCAGTCGACCGCAACTGGAATCAAACTTAAACCAATCATCATAACGACTACGCCTGTAACCACAGGTGGGAAAAGTTTACGTACATACGGCATAAAGAAACTGCCGATAATCATTACAAATGAACCAACCAACGATGCCCCTAAAATACCTGCAACACCGTGTTCACTAAATCCAATGGCAAGTGCTGCTGCCACAAAGGTAAAACTTGTACCCATTACACTTGGTAAACGAAGACCAATCAGCCAATTCCTCGACATTGAATGATTGTTACCACACCAGAAACCAATAAAGCAGCATTGATCTAACACAATCGTATCTGGGGTCGGGAGCTTTTAATACGTTACCAATCACTAATGGTACTGCGATAATGCCGCCAAGCGCAGCAAGAAGATGTTGAGGGCTAAAAGAAGGGTTAATCCGAACGGTGGTTTAGCATCCACCGGATAGCGAAGTTGTTGCATAAGATCCTCAAAAGACTTGGCGCATTATACGGCTTTACCAAACATCACGCAAACGTTTGCTTATTTGAAATAGTAAACAAGCGGTCAAATTTTCAAACAATTTTGCAAAAATTCTAAAAATTTAACCGCTTGTTATTAACTATTTTAGTAGCGTATCAAAGATGACTTCCGCTAAGGCTTTTGAAATACCTGGTACAGATTGAATTTCTTCTAAGGTTGCAGATTTTACCCTTGCATCCCGCCTCAACACTTTCAATAATGCCTCGACGGCGTTTTGCGCCTACGCCAGCAATGGATTCTAACCACTTTCAGTAAAACGCTTTTTGACGTTTTTACGATGCCCGCTGATAGCATGGTTATGCGATTCATCACGAATATGCTGAATAAGATGCAACGCAGGGCTATCAATTGGTAGCGAATTTCTTTGTCCCACTTACCGATAATCAGCGTTTCTAAACCCAGCTTCCGCTCGACGCCTTTTGCCACACCGATCAGCAATGGCTTGCGCTTATCCCATTCAACCTGTAAAACGATCGAAAAACTTCTAACGCACGATTAGTTGCGCTTTCCTCCATCAATAAAAATAATGTCTGGAATTTTTTTCAGGTGGAGTGGCTTTGTCATAACGTTTTTAACAATGCTTGTCCCATCGCCGCATAGTCATCTCCGCCAGTAATGCCTGTAATGTTAAAACGACGATAATCCGATTTTAATGGCCCATTTTCATCAAAAACCACGCAAGAAGCGACTGTTTGCTCGCCCATAGTATGCGAAATATCGAAACACTCCATGCGTTTAATCACTGGCATTTTTAGCAAATCTTGTAAAGAATCATACCGCTTTGACGAATGTTATCATCTTGTTTTTAATTGCACAACAATGCGGCTTCAGCATTGGTTCTTGCTAAGGCAAGATAACGATTCTTTCTCTCCTCGTACGCTTTTATCAATAATGCTAACTTTGTGGCCGGCTTGTTCACTCAGTAATTGAGATAAAGCTTCCGCATCTGAAAGTTTTTGATCGAGGATGATCTGATTTGGCATTGTTCGATGTGGATTCATCTGCAAATCAAAACTGCCCAACAAAAAGTATCTGCTAGTTCAGTTAAATCGGTATTATTCGGCACTTTTTGGGAAATAAGAACGATTACCCAACACTTTACCGTGTCGCACAAACAGAATATGCACGCAAGCTAAACCGTGTAAATAGGCATAGAGAGAATATCTAGGGTCATCAATACGATCATTACTGACAAACTGTTTTTTTCTTGCACTGCGCGTACGGCTTGAATTTGATCACGAAAACGTGCAGCTGCTTCAAAATCTAAATCGGCAGCCGCAGTTTCCATTTTTTCCACCAAATGCTGTACCACTTGGCTATCTTTTGCCTTTGTAAAAATAACCGCACCAGATTCACTTGTTGTGCATAAGCCTCTTCACTGCAATATCCTTCGACACAAGGCGCTAAAACAACGCCCAATTTGGTATTGCAAACAAGGACGAGAACGGTTTTTGTAATAACTATCTTCGCATTGTCGAATAGGAAATAACTTTTGTAATAAATTCAAACTCTCACGCACTGCACCCGCATTCGGATAAGGGCCGAAATACTCACCAGCAACTTTTTGCTCCACGAAAAGACATCACGCGTGGATGTTTGTGCTTGGTTAATAGGATATAAGGATAAGATTTATCGTCGCGCAGTAAAACATTATATTTCGGCTGATTTTTCTTTAATGTAGTTATGCTCTAGCAGCAATGCTTCCTGTTTCAGAATGGGTAATCGTCGTTTCAATATGCGCGATGTTAGCAACCAGCGCTTCAGTTTTCTTACTCAGCAAGCTGGCTACGAAAATAGCTTTGAAAGACGCTTTTTGAGATCTTTGGCCTTACCAACATAGATAATCGTATTGCTGGCATCATACATGCGATAAACACCAGGCAAATGCGGAACGTCCGCAAGAAAGGATTTAGAATCAAATTCAGACATAATAATAAAAAATCCCCTTCGTCAAAGAAGGGAAATCATTAGGATTTTAATAAGCTTGATTTGGAGGTTTGTAAATATTGGAGCATTGACCAAATCGTCAAAATAGCTGCCACATATAATAGAATAAAGGCTAAAATTTCCATAATTCACTTTGGCGCCATAACATGCCGCCAAGTGCGAGCATTTAGTGCGCTTGTTTTAACTTTCCCCAAATAGAAACCGCCACACTTGCTCTCTCTCCACTTCCGCCATCCATTCGCGTAGTGCTGAAATTAGAATTTCCCGTCCAATCATAATACAAACTGGAATCGTCACCCACCATGTATGGTAATACTCCACCACACAAAACAAATGCCACCGCCACTAAAAACTTTATCCGCAACTGGGTTCTAAAAATGCACCAAGACGAGTGGTTTGATTCCACTTACGGGCAAGATAACCATCAAAAGCATCTGTTATTGAAGCAATAAAGAAGATCAGCGTTGAAATTTCAGGCGCATACCATTGCGGCGGCAAATAAAACGCCATCACAAAAAGCGGAATGAGCACCACTCGAAACAGGGTTAAATAGGTTGGAAAATTTAGTTTCATAATGCAAAGTTGCGGAGGTTAATTTTTCGATGAAAGTGTATCATATATTTTGCAGATTTTTTTCGATTGACTTTTAATAGTATTTACCGATAATTTGTACAAGATTTATTTAGATCAAATCTATTGTGATCCAATTCTTATTTAATACGGAGAAATTATGGAAAAATCGTTTTAGCGCATAGCAGCGCACAATCTGAATCGCTATTATCAACGCATAAAGTACTTCGTAATACTTACCTTTTACTTGGTATGACGTTGGTTTTCTCATCTGTAATCGCTTTCGTTGCGATGTCAATGAATGCACCTGCACTACCATGGTGGGGCGTACTTGCTGGCTTCTATGGTTTATTATTCCTAACCAACGCAACGGCTAACAGTGGTGCTGGTATTTTTAAGTGTATTCGCTTTAACCGGCTTTTTAGGGTTATACCTTTAGGGCCTAATTTTAAACCGCTATTTAGGTGCGGGTTTAGGTGATGCTGTAGCATTAGCATTAGGCGCAACTGCATTAGTTTTCTTTGCATGCTCTGCTTACGTGTTAACCACCAAAAAAGATATGTCGTTTTTAAGCGGCATGATGATGGCACTATTTGTGGTGTTATTAGTGGGTGTGATTGCCAATATTTTCCTTCATATCCCAGCATTAAGCTTAGCGTTATCAGGTTTATTTGTTATCTTCTCAAGCGTTGCAATATTACTAACCACAAGCAATATTATCCACAATGGTGAAACGAACTATATTCGCGCAACCGTAGATTTATATGTTTCACTGTATAACTTATTCGTCAGCTTCTTACAAATCTTCGGCGTATTAAGCAGCGACGACTAATCACTAAATCTAATATAGGAGAGTGCCACAATTGTGGCACTTTTTATTGATGCATACTATTTCACTTAATGATCAAAACTACCCTGACTGATGAAGCGGGTTACCTCAAAAACCTTTCAGACTGGTCTGAAGCCTTAGCCAATCGCTGAAAAAGAACGGATCCTATTAACACCAGAACATTGGGAAATTATTTATTTAGTGCGTGATTTCTACGAGGAATATCAAACCTCTCCCGCCATTCGTATGCTTGTTAAAGCAATGGCACAGAAATTCGGCGAAGAAAAAGGCACTAGCCGATACTCACAACGTCTATTTCCTGATGGCCCAGCCAAACAAGCTACAAAAATTGCTGGATTACCCAAACCTGCAAAATGCTTATAAAATTAGACCGCTTGTTTGTAGCCTAAATTTTATAGACAGTGATCCTCAAAAGGAGTAACATTTCACACATTCATTATTAAATCGTTTTTTTCATTTCACACTAGCAAAAGGAAATTACTGAAGCAATTCAAACTTTCTCTTATGGTTGTTACCACAGCATTAGCTATTTCAGCTTGTACCTCTAAAACCTGTGCACCACGCTGAAACACAATTACAGCAACAAGCAGTAATGGGTATTAACTGGATGCAAGAATCAGGAGAATATCAAGCATTAGCATACCAAGCATTTAACAGTGCAAAAGTTGCATTCTGACCAAGCAAAAGTAGCAAAAAGGTAAGAAAAAAGCCGTGGTAGTAGATTTAGATGAAACCATGGTAGATAACAGCGCTTATGCAGGCTGGCAAGTGAAAAAACAACCAACCATTTGGTAGCGAAAGCTGGACACGTTGGGTTAAGCGCGTCAAACACCAGCAATTCCAGGTGCAGTGGAATTCAATAACTACGTAAACAGCCACAAAGGTACCGTGTTCTATGTTTCTAACCGTAAAGATGACGTAGAAAAAGCCGCAACTATTGATGATATGAAAAAGAAGGCTTTTACCGGTGTAAGCGAACAAACATTATATTTGAAAAAAGACAAATCAAACAAATCTGAACGTTTTGCTGATATTGAAAAACAAGGCTATGAAATTGTTGTTTACGTAGGTGATAACTTAAAACGACTTCGGCGATGCAACTTATAAAAAATCTAACGCAGAACGTCGTGATTTCGTCAAAGCAAACCAAGCAAAATTTGGTAAAACTTTCATCGTATTACCTAACCCGAACTACGGTGACTGGGAAGGCGGTTTAGCGAAAGATTATTACAAAGGCGATGCACAAAGCCGTGTAAACATCCGTATGAACGCAATTCGTGCGTGGGACGGTAATAATCTCCTCTCTCTTTTCAAGCGGTCGGATTTATCTCTATTTTTGCAAAATAACGATAAAATCTGACCGCTTTGTTTTTTAAGGACTTCTTATGACGATGCAAATTTCGCTTTCAACAACATCTGCACCTGAACAATGGGGTAAGAATGCGATCCTCTCTGCAAATGAATTAGGCATGACAATTCATGTTAAAGATTTTTGACGATCACAGTGCTATTCAACGTGCAGCAAGAAAAATTAAATCTCAAGGAATTGAACAAGTCGCCCTTAACGGTGAAAACTGGGGACTAGAACAATGTTGGGCATTTGAACAAGGTTTTTACAGTGTAAAAAATCCAGGAAACGTGCAATATCCAGTATTGTCAAAACAAGCTGAATTTGAACAACGTCGTCAATGCACAGCTTTCTTGCGTGATGTGATTAACGCCCCATCTGATGAACTTACGCCCCAATTATTAGCAGAAAAAGCAGCACATTTCTTAACAGAAAAAGCTAAGTCTATAGGGCTAGAAAATGCCATTAACTATAAAAATCATTTCAGGCGAAGCATTGCGTGAGCAAGGTTATGTAGGGATTTGGACTGTCGGAAAAGGTTCTGCCAATCCACCAGCGATGTTGCAGTTAGATTTTAATCCAAGTAACGATCCGAATGCACCTGTACTGGCTTGCTTAGTTGGCAAAGGCATTACTTTTGATACTGGCGGCTACAGTTTAAAAACCAAGTGATTCTATGAGCACCATGCGCACTGATATGGGAGGCGCTGCGTTAATGACAGCTTCTCAGGTTTTGCGATTGCTCAAGGCTTAACTCAGCGCGTTAATTATACCTCTGCTGCGCAGAAAATATGGTTAGCCATAATGCCTTCAAATTAGGCGATATTATTCGTTACCCGAATGGCGTAAGCGTGGAAGTGTTAAACACGGATGCAGAAGGTCGTTTAGTATTAGCTGATGGCTTAATTGAAGCAGATAAACAAAATGCCAAAATGTTAATTGATGCCGCAACGCTGACTGGCGCAGCCAAAGTTGCTGTTGGAAACGACTACCATAGTGTACTTTCTCTAGATGATCAGCTAGTTGATGCGCTATTTGATGCAGCAAAAACCACACAAGAACCATTCTGGCGTTTACCTTTTTGAAGCGTTTCATCGTCATCAAATTAGTTCGCAATTTGCAGATATTGCTAATATTGGTTCAGTGCCTGTTGGTGCAGGTGCAAGTACGGCTACCGCATTTTTATCTTATTTTTGTGGAAAAATTACGCCAAAAATTGGCTACATATTGATGCTTTCTGCCACTTTCCGTAAAACGCCATCTGATTTATGGGCGGCAGGTGCAACGGGCTTTAGGTATGAGAACGCTTGCACAATTATTATTGAGTAAAGCGTAATGTCAAAATCAAATTACATCACCCGATCAGGGCTGGCAAGCATTAGATCAAGAACTAAGTTTTTGTGGAAAGATGAACGCCCTAAAGTCACGCAAGCTGTTTCTGATGCAGCCGCTTTAGGGTGATCGCAGTGAAAATGCCGAATATATTTACGGAAAAACGTCGCTTGCGTGAAATTGATCGTCGTATTCGTTTTCTATCTAAACGGCTAGAAGTGCTTTACAATTGTGGATTATCACCCGAAGCAAGAAGGCAAAGTCTTCTTCGGCGCTTGCAGAATTAGAAAAATGAAGAAGGAGAACTCAAACAATATCGCATTGTAGGTTGCGATGAGTTTTCTCCTGCCAAGAACTGGATTTCAATTGATGCCCCCGTTGCTCGAGCCTTAATTGGTAAAATGGAAGGAGATGAGATTGAAGTCGCCACCCCAAACGGAAAAAGCATTTTTGTATGTAAACCGAATTTGGTACGAAAAAGAAAATTCAGATTATAATATCAAGCGGTCATTTTTCTTAATCATTTGCAATAGCAAAAGAGGGAAGAAAAATGACCGCTTGAATTAGGCTAAATCGGCTTTAACTTGCTTAAAGTCAACTTCATTCACACTCTTATCAAAGCGAATAATCTGTGTTTTAGCTGAATTATTCGGCTGCCAATGCACAAAGTTTTCTTCATCTAAAACTATAAAAAGCCACTGTCGGTTTATGGAAACCGCTAGCAATATGCACAATCGCCGTATCTGGGGAAAACCACCATTTTTGAATGTTTGATCACCTCAATCGTATCAAAAACGGTTTGTGTTTTCTCAAATACAAAAACATTAGCATAGCGCTTGGCTAGTGCCTGCATTTTTTTCTGTTACAGCTGGAAAAGTTAGCAACACAATGGATTTTGTTTGCGCTGATAAATGATTTAGCAAAGCGACCATTGAATCTTCATTAAAACGGCGCGCTGAGCCCGCTCCATTCACAGCAACATAATCTTCTAATTGATGTGCTACTAAAAATTCTGCAACTGCTTGAGAAGATTGAGCATTAGTTGGCATATCATATTCCGTGTTAATATGCGAAAAACCAGCGATTTTCTAATGCTTGACGATAAATTTCAACATAATGAACTGACTGTGCAGGAATATTTCGATCAAATAATTGATAATCTTCTTTTTGATAACCAATATAAGACTTAGCACCTATCGTGCGTAAAAAAATAATAAATCACGATTACGCAAAGTTAAGGTTGGATCAATCACTACATCATATTGCTCAGCCGCAAGTTTCTTACCACAACGGTAATAATCTAGGATATCTTTCGTTTTCACTAAATATAATGCATCAATATTCGGATTTTGCTCAAACAAGTATGCATTTTGTGCAGAACACACTACCCCAATTTTTGTTTGGGGAGATTGTTTTTGATTTCACGAAAAACAAAAGAACTCACAATATAATCGCCAATTTTTCCATCTTGTCTTAAAAATAATATGCTTTGAGGGGGAAAAATCGGTGTAGCTTACGTGTTCTTTTTATCTAAAAAACATTTTTCCTAATTTTTAGGCGATATTTTTCTTAATATAAATTTTAAAACGCATTATAGACTCTTTTAAATTCGCGCTATGTTGAAGTTATTCAATCTTCCTTAGCCAAAAACTTTTGATATATTTTGTTAATACTATCATTAAAAATTGAAATATGAAATCCTTAATCGCAAAGCTATTTGGGCATAAAAAGAAGAAATTGCCTATAGATTTAAAACCAGTGTCAAAGCGTATTACTTAAGCCAATTGGCACCGCTGTAGGTGATACCATTGTTCATCTCGCTCACTTAAGACAATTAAAAAAGCATTCCCGCATATTAAAATTGGCGTGCTAGTAACACCACGTTGTGAAGCACTTTTATAAAGCATCTCAAATTGTAGATACATTGTTAACGGACCAAAGCCCTAGTTATCTTTCAGAGCGAAAAATGGGATCTTTATCTTGATTTTCTTCCCTCTTTTACCTCAAAAAGTATTATTTTAGATGCTTTACTTGCTCCTAAATGGGTAATCAACTTCGGCAAGCGGGCAAAAACACTACAATTTACAAACTGTGAAAAATTATGATGAGTCAGTACAGGTGCAGATCGGACTCATTTTTAAAGATTATTTAAATTATACATCGTTTGCAAAAGCACTGAATCCAGAGGTTTGCTACGAAGTACCGCATTTCTCACTCGATTCAGAAAAATCTTATTGGCAAAATAACAATCGTGTAAAAATCTTACTGAACCCACAAGGCAGTACTCGTGCATTACCTGCATTAGAATTCAAATCAATTGCTGGAAAATATTAATACCTCACACTGCGAGCTGTTAATGACAAATACTCAAGACAGTGAAGCTCTATTTTAGCCAATTAACACCTATGGAAAATTTAGCGTTAGCGCCAAAAACTAATCTTTTCGAATATTTTGCGTTAATTGATTCTGCTGATATTGTGGTTTCTGTAGATGGTGGAGGGGTGCATATTGCTTGTGCTTATCAGAAAAAGTTACTTTGCTTTTATGCTAATGATCAAAAATATCGCCAAATGGTATCCCGTAACAAATAATGCATTATACATCTTAGTTAATCAACATGATCATAATGATAAAAACTGAAGGTTTTGATATTGAAACTGCCGTCACATGGCTCAATCAAGAAATTGCAAATTCATCAAAAATCTAACCGCTTGATAGCAAAAAACCTCGCTTTAGCGAGGTCATATAATTGATTAAAATTATTTTGTGCTTAGGATGCTGAAACGTTTGTTGAAACGTTCAACACGACCACCAGTATCAACAACACGTTGTTTTACCAGTGTAGAACGGGTGGCAGCTGCTACATACGTCTAAGTTTAAGTTTTTGCCCACTGTTGAGCGAGTTTTTAACTACGTTACCGCAAGAACATGTTGCAGTAACTTCAGTATATTCTGGGTGAATACCTTGTTTCATGGAGAACCTCGTAAGAAGCCATATCGCTGCTTATCTTGTTTCAAAAGAACCGCTGATAAGTACCATATGTGATTAATAATACGCTAAATCTAGATTTAGCACCAAAAAGACCGTATTTTTATGTGAATTTCCTGTGGAGATCAACCAATAAATGAATAAAAACACTACCGCTGTAAATGGGCTTACAAGCGGTGTTTTTCTTCAGGCTTTACAAATTATTCTTCATTTAATAATTTAAGCTCACGTGCACGAACTTGGTTTTTAAAGATTTGAGCAAATTCTTCAACCGCGAATGTGCCTAAGTCTGCCCCTTTACGAGTACGTACCGCAATCTTACCTTCTGCAATCTCTTTATCGCCACAAACCAGCATATAAGGTACACGACGTAAAGTATGTTCACGAATTTTGAAACCAACTTTTTCGTTACGTAAGTCTGCTTTTAACACGTAACCCTAAATCTGAAAGTTGTTTTACTACTTTTTGAACATAATCTGCTTTGGCTATCTGTGATGTTCATTACCACAGCTTGAACTGGTGCAAGCCATGCTGGGAAGAAACCAGCATATTCTTCGGTAATGATACCAATGAAACGTTCAATAGAACCTAAAATCGCACGGTGAATCATCACTGGTGTACGGCGACCATTGTCTTCTGCGACATAAGAAGCATCTAAACGACCTGGTAAAGCAAAGTCTAATTGAACTGTACCGCACTGCCATTCACGACCTAAACAATCACGTAATGCAAACTCAATTTCGGACCATAGAATGCGCCTTCACCTTCTTGGATTTCATATTCCAAACCATTATGCGCTAAAGCCGCTGCTAAATCCTAGCTTCTGCTCTACCCCACATTTCGTCTGAACCGATACGGTTTTTCTGGGCGAGTTGAAAGTTTTACGGCAATGTTAGTAAAGCCGAAAGTACTATAAATGTCATATACCATTTTAATGCACGATGTTACTTCAGATTCAATTTGATCTTCAGTACAGAAAATGTCGCATCATCTTGCGTAAAGCCACGAACACGCATTAAGCCGTGCAATGAACCTGATGGCTCGTTACGGTGGCAAGAACCAAATTCTGCCATACGAATTGGTAAATCACGGTAAGATTTTAAACCTTGGTTAAAAATCTGAACGTGACCTGAGCAGTTCATTGGTTTAATCGCGTATTCACGGTTTTCAGATTGTGGTGAACATTAAATCTGCATAGTTTTGCCAGTGGCCTGTACGCTCCCAAAGTACGCGATCCATCATAAATGGACCTTTTTACTTTGGTAATCGTATTCTTTTAATTTGGTACGAACAAAAGTTTCTAACTCACGGAAAATTGTCCAACCATCATTATGCCAGAACACCATACCTGGTGCTTCTTCTTGCATATGATATAAATCTAATGCTTTTACCAATACGGCGGTGATCGCGTTTTGCCGCTTCTTCTAAGCGGGTTAAATACTCGGCTAATTGTTTTTTATCTGCCCAAGCGGTGCCGTAAATACGTTGTAGCATTTTATTTTTGCTATCGCCACGCCAGTAAGCACCTGCAATTTTTTGCAATTTGAAGTGGTGGCAGAAACGCATATTTGGCACATGCGGACCACGACACATATCAATATATTCTTCGTGATGATATAACGCAGGTGTTGCCGTGCGTTCAATATTTTCATCTAAAAATAGCCATTTTGTATGGCTCATTACGCGCTTCAAAAGTATCTCTTGCTTCTTGCCAGCTGACGCGTTTTTCACAACATCGTAGTTTGTTTTCGCTAACTCTAACATACGTTTTTCTAACGCATCTAAATCTTCTTGAGTAAGAGAGCGATCTAAATCTACATCATAGTAGAAACCATTTTCGATAGTTGGACCGATAGCCATTTTTACATCTGGGAATAATTGTTTAATGGCATGCCCTAATAAGTGTGCGCATGAGTGGCGGATAATTTCTAAACCGTCTTCATCTTTTGCAGTAATAATTTCAAGCGTTGCATCTTGGTCAATAATATCGCATGCATCGCGGCGTTCGCCGTTTACGCGACCAGCAATGAGTTGCTTTTGCAAGTCCCTGCACCAATAGATTGGGCAACTTCTAATACAGAAACTGGATTATCGAATTGGCGTTGAGAGCCATCAGGTAAGGTAATAATTGGCATTTTTATCCTTTTACGGTGGTAACCCATACGAGAGGTTACTTGTTGATTAAAAATAAAAACCGCAACAAGCGGTGGAATGTTAAATCATTTTTGCAAATTTACCCGTACAAATAGGTAATAAAGCGGGCAAATTTACCACAAATTTTAGCCTGAAAAAACAAGCGGTCGAATTTCTATAAGGTTTTGCAAAAGTTTACAGAAAGTTAAAAACATCAAACCCTTTTTCGAAATTTGTTACTACTTCTTTTCATTGAAAATTGCAATATCACGTTTTTGGCAATTAAAAGCGTGATATTGCGCTTACACTCGCGTTCTTTTTAAATGTTCATAAGTACGATTAGTTGCGATTCGACCTCTCGGTGTGCGCTGTAAAAACCCTGTTGAATTAAATAAGGTTCTAACACATCTTCAATCGTGTCTCGCTCTTCACCGATCGCTGCTGCAAGGTTATCTAGTCCCACAGGCCCGCCATCAAAGCGTTCAACAATGGCTTGTAATAATTTAATATCCATAAAGTCAAAGCCTTCAGGATCTACATCAAGCATCGCCAACGCCTGTTTAGCAATAGCTTCACTAATTTCACCATTGTTACGCACATCGGCATAATCTCGCACACGGCGCAATAAACGATTAGCGATACGCGGGGTGCCACGTGAACGACGCGCCACCTCATACGCACCGTCTGCTGAAAGATTAAGATTAAGGCAATCTGCACTGCGTTTTTACAATTGAGGTTAAATCCTCTACGGAATAAAACTCAAGGCGTTGAACAATACCAAAAACGGTCGCGTAGTGGCGAAGTTAAAGAACCGGCTCTAGTGGTTTGCGCCAACTAATGTAAAAGGTGGCAAATCAATTTAATAGAACGCGCAGCCGGCCCTTCACCAATCATAATATCCAGTTGGTAATCTTCCATTGCGGGATAAAGGACTTCTTCAATCGCTGGCGATAAGCGATGAATTTCATCAATAAATAGCACATCGTAAGGCTCTAAATTCGTGAGCATTGCCGCCAAATCACCCGCCTTTTCCAATACTGGGCCTGAAGTGGTACGAATATTTACCCCCCATTTCATTGGCAACAATGTTGGCAAGCGTAGTTTTACCCAATCCTGGAGGGCCAAAAATTAAAAGATGATCTAACGCCTCATTACGTAGTTTGGCTGCTTTGATAAAAATTTCCATCTGCTCTCGCACAGATGGTTGTCCAACATAATCTGCCAAAAGTTTAGGGACGAATGGCGCGATCAATGACTTCTTCTTCCCGCTTTGGTGCGGCACTAATTATTCTATCTGCTTCAATCATTTTGCAAAAATTTTGTTATTTTTAACCGCTTGTTAAACTAAAGTGCAGCTTTTAAGGCATCACGAATTAACTGCTCACTCGTTGAGCCCGATTTATTCACTTTCTTAATCATTTTCTCTGCATCAGCCGGTTTATAACCCTAATGCAATTAACGCATCTCTCGCTTCATCTGCTGGATCAGTACTATGGCTTGCAACAATCTTATCCACATGATGCTCTTCAAAGAAATCACTTTGACTCATGCCTTTGAATTTACCTTTAAGCTCAACTAATAAGCGCTCTGCAGTTTTACGGCCAATACCTGGAATTTTTAGTTAATTTCGCCAGTTCTTCATTTTCCACTGCATTCGCAAATTGGGAAACCGACATGGCAGATAAAATGGCAAGCGCTAATTTAGGGTCCAACACCATTGGTTTTAATCAGTTCACGAAATAAAGTACGATCCTGTTTTTGCGCAAAACCAAATAATAAATGCGCATCTTCACGCACCACTAAGTGGGTAAAAAAATGGTAGCATCCTCGCCGACTTGAGGTAAGTTGTAAAAACTGGTCATCGGCAATAACACTTCATAGCTAACACCTTGTACATCAATAACCATTTTCAGGCGGCTGCTTTTCAATAATTTTTGCCGTGTAATCTTCCAATCATGCTTATTTTCCATTAAAATTGGCATCAGTATAGCAGAAACTGGATAAAAGAACACTAATAAAGCCATTGATTACGGATAAAAATAGCCCACTTTCGTGGGCTATTTAGTCTTTATTAAACTTTTTCTAACAACTAACTGGCTTAATACAACCAAAGTTAACGAGAAAAACAATCATAATCGTTGCTAATGCATTTTACCTCTGGTGTTACACCAGTTTTTACTAAAGAGAAGATCTTCAATGGTAACACTTCATAACTTGGACTAGTCACGAAAGAAGAAACCACAACATCATCTAGTGAGATCGTAAAACTTAATAACCAACCTGAAATAATTGAAGGTATGCTAATGGTAAAATAATTTTACGTAAAATTGTAACTTCACTTGCACCTAAATCTTTAGCTGCTTCAAGCATTTTGCCATCGAAATCGCTTAAACGTGATGAAACAGTAATTACGACATAAGGTAAACAGAATGTAATGTGCGCGATTAAGAGTGATAAGAAACCTAGTTTCACACCAATAATCATAAAGAGCACTAACATAGATACCGCCATAACGATATCTGGCGACATCATGACGACGAACAACATTCCACCAACAAATTGTTTACCACGGAATTTATAGCGATATAACGCAATTGAAGTTAACGCACCTAAAATTGTCGAAAAAGTTGCTGCAAAAAACGCAATTGTAATCGAGTTAGTTGTTGCATTAATTAACGTATCATTTCGCAAATAAACGCTCATACCAGTTCCAGCTAAAGCCTTTCCAATGCAAAACCATAACGGTCTTCGTTAAATGAGTTCACCACCAAAATAATAATTGGAATATAAAGGTAGGCAAACACCGCGAACATAAAAAGATTTCTAAGGTCTTTTTTTCATTATTCAAGCTCCACCTTTTTATTCAATAATTTATTTGCACGGTAGTAAACGTATAACATTAGCGCCATTAAAAATAGTTAAAAAGCAATACTTACTGCAGAACCTAATGGTAAGTTGTTGGTATTTAAGAACAAGCTCTTAATAATGTTACCAATTAACGGCGTTTTACCGCCACCTAACAAGTCTGCTACATAGAACATCCCCATCGCAGGTAACAACACTAATAGACAGCCTGAAACAATACCCGGCATTGTTAATGGAATCGTTACACGGATGAAACGTTGGAATGCATTAGCACCTCAAGTCTTTTGCTGCCTCTAATAAACGGTTATCAATTTTCTCAATTGAAGAATAAAAGCGGTAAAATCATAAATGGTAATAGGATATAAACCAAACCAATGATAATAGCCAATTCTGAGTTCAATAAACGTAATGGCTCATCAATTAAACCTAGCGATAATAATGTTTCGTTTAATACCCCTTTTACGCCTAAGAAAATCTTAATGCCGTAAATACGGATCAGTGAGTTCGTCCAAAATAGCAATACCACCAAAAATAATAAAATTGGGCGATATTTTGCAGGCATTTTTGCAATCATAAAGGCAAATGGATAGCCAATAATTAAGCAGAAGAATGTTGCAATCGCAGACATTTTAAACGAGTTCCATAACACCGTTGCATAGGTATCATTAAACAACGCTTTATAAGATTCCAAACTGAAACTGAAATCAACAAAATATGCACTTTGACGGTTTTCAGTCAGAAAACTAATAATTAGTACCAAAACATTTGGTACTAACACAAAAAGCAACAACCAACCAAAAATGGTGGCAACTGTGCCTTGTTGGAATTTATTATTCGTCATCGCCTAAGACAACCTCCCAGCCTTCGTGCCATGTTAATGCCACTTTTTGACCAACTTCATGGTCAATATTCGGATCATCTTCATTAAAGAATTCACTTACTAATACGTTCATGCCATTATGATCCAAGTTTTACGCTTGATTCTAATGTCATCCCTTTATAGTTACGATCCATAATGTGACCGATAATGGCTTTTGAGCTTTTCATCTTCATCTAACTCTTCAATCACAATATCTTCAGGACGTAATAATACTTTCAGTTTTTGATTCGGCTGAACATCAAGATCTTCAACTTTAATATGACAGATTCGACCTTCAACATTCGCCTTCACATTTTTGCTGTCCACGTTCAATCACAGTTGCATCAAACACGTTGATCTCGCCGATAAAGCGTGCCACGAATAAATTACGTGGTTCTTCATAAATCTCACGAGGTGTGCCGTCTTGTGCAATCTACCGCCATTCATCACGATAATACGATCAGACATTGTTAACGCTTCTTCTTGGTCGTGAGTCACGAAAATAAAGGTAATGCCTAATTGACGTTGTAATGCTTTTCAGCTCATTTTGCATCTCTTTACGCAATTTATAGTCAAGCGCAGAAAGCGATTCATCTAATAATAAAACTTTTGGTTTATTTACCACAGCACGTGCGATCGCGATACGTTGTTGTTGACCACCTGAAAGTTGCGCAGGTTTTTGTTCCGCACGATCTTCAAGACGCACCATGCGTAAAGCTTCCATAACACGTGGTTTAATTTGTTCATTTGGTACCTTTTGCATACGTAAACCAAATGCCACATTTTCAAAAATGGTCATATGGGGGAATAACGCATAACTTTGGAAAACAGTATTTACTGGGCGTTGTTCTGCCGGCACGTTAGATACATCTTGACCGTCCAAAAATAATCGACCCGCCTGTTAATTCTTCAAAGCCAGCGATTAAACGCAATGCTGTTGTTTTACCACAACCTGAAGGCCCTAAAATAGTTAAGAATTTCCCCATCATTAATCGTGAGGTTTAAATCTTTAAGAATCGTTTTGCTACCATAGCTTTTTGGTAACGTTGCGAAGTTCGATGATTGGTTTGTTATCTAACTTTTCCATCTACTGTTGTTTTCTCCAAAAATCGTTGAGGAAAAAGGCAAAAGGCAGTTACTGCCCGACAAAATAAATTGACTTACTATGATATAGCGAATAGCCCCACATGAAAAGGGAAATTTCCTAAAATGTCTCAACAAGCGGTAAAGTTTGCAGAATTTTTGCAAATTTACCGAGAAATTAGACCACTTGTTTTCCTTTTTCGTTAAAAATAACCCAAAATTCTTATTCTTCATTCTCATGAAATTAAATCATCAACAACAACAAGCCGTAGAATATATAAACGGCGCTTGCCTTGTACTTGCGGGCGCAGGTTCTGGCAAAACGCGCGTTATTATTAACAAAATCGCTCATCTGATTTCACAATGTGGTTGTTTACCAAAAGAAATGCCGCGGTGACTTTTTACCAATAAAAGCCGCCCGAGAAATGCGTGAGCGCGTGGCACACTCTATTGGCAAAAGAGCAAAGTAAAGGGCTAACCATTTCAACCTTCCATACACTGGGTTTTGAAATTTTTAAAGCGCGAACATAAATTGCTTGGCTTTTAAATCCAGTATGACGTTATTTTGATGAACATGACCAACTGGCATTACTCAAAACATCTCTTGCCGGAAAATGTTGCTGAAGATAAAGATTTACTCAAAGCACTGATTTCAACTATTTCAAATTGGAAAAACGACTTACTTTCACCAGAAATGGCGGTACATCACTGCAAATCTGAACGAGATCGCGTTTTTTCACACTTTTATCAACTCTATCAAAATCAGCTTAAAGCCTATAATGCGCTAGATTTTGATGACTTGATTATGCTACCTGTTTTGCTCTTTCGCCAATTTCCTGAAGCCCTTGCACGTTGGCAACAGAAAATTCGCTATCTATTAGTTGATGAATATCAAGACACTAACACCAGCCAATATGAGTTAATTAAACTGTTAGTCGCGAGCCATAAAAATTTTACTGTGGTAGGAGATGATGACCAGTCCATTTATTCTTGGCGTGGCGCAAAGCCTGAAAATATGCAACGTTTACGCGAAGATTTTGACTTAAAAGTGATTAAACTTGAGCAAAATTACCGCTCAAGCCAACGTATTTTTGCATTGTGCCAATATTTTAATTGATAACAATGAACATATTTTTGATAAGAGAATCTTTTCTGAATTAGGCGAAGCGAAAAACTCAATGTGATTGAAGCCAAAAATGAGGAGCATGAGGCTGAACGCATTGTGGGAGAAATTATTGCCCATCGTTTCTCGAAAAACCAAATACAAAGATTACGCCATTTTATATCGTGGCAATCATCAATCACGCTTGTTAGAAAAATTGCTAATGCAAAACCGCATTCCATATAAAAATTTCTGGTGGAACCAGCTTTTTTTCTCACGAACGGAAATTAAAGACATGATGGCGTATTTACGCCTAGTTGTAAATCAAGACGATGATGCTGCTTTTTACGGATTGTAAACACGCCCTAAGCGAGAAATTGGTGCAGCAACCTTAGAAAAACTTGGCTTGTTAGCAAATGAAAAAACAAGTAAGTTTGTTTTGAGGCCATTTTCGATTTTGAACTGATTCATCGTCTTACGCCAAAACCGTATCAAGCATTACAAGATTTCTCTCGTTGGATTGTGGAAATTGCTGATCAAGCTGAACGCGCTGATCCGATTGAAGCAATTAAAGATTTGCTTGCAAAAATTCAATACGAAGCCTATTTATATGAAACCGCTGTTTCGCCTAAAAGCCGCAGAGATGCAAAGCCGCAATGTGCAAACGCTATTTGAATGGGTTCAATCTATGCTGAAAGGCAGTGAAATCGAAGAACCCTATGAATCTCGTACAAGTGGTAAACCGCCCTAACCTTGCGTGATATGTTAGAACGTGGCGAAGATGATGATGAAGCCAGATCAAGTCCAGCTGATGACCTTGCACGCCTCAAAAGGATTAGAATTTCCACACGTTTTCTTAATTGGTATGGAAGAAGGCATTTTGCCGCATCAAACTAGTCTGGATGAAGATAATGTAGAAGAAGAACGCCGTCTTGCTTTATGTAGGCATTACGCGAGCGCAGCAAACGCTAACATTTTTCGCTTTGTAAAGAACGCCGCCAGTACGGTGAAATTATCAAACCGGAACCAAGCCGCTTCTTGCGAATTACCACAAGACGATTTAGTCTGGGAAAATGAAAAACCACAAATGACTGAAGAACAAAAAGTGGAAAAAAACCTCAGCGAATATCGCCAACTTAATGGCAATGTTAAAGGCAAATAAAAAGTAAAAATTTATTCAGCGCTAATAAAAATAGAGCATTTTAAATTCACAAAATGCTCTATTTTTACTACTTATTCTTTAGGCTTGTACTACCAAACTTTTTGTTCTATTTCTCTGAGCACTTCTACTGGATCCAATTCTAATCCTTTTGCAATAAGCTATAAACTCGAAAAATATCTAACCGGCGATCACCTGTTTCTATTTTTCCAATAAATGAATAAAGCACGCCCATTTTCTCGCCTAATGTTCGTTGAGTGAGTCCAAGCTCTTGACGACGTTTTAGGAATAATTCCTAAACCATAAATGCTCTTCAGAATGAATTGATAATCTTAAATTTCCCATGTACCCATTTTAGGGTACAAATCTACTTTGAACCTTTTTCAGGTTCAATATGCAACAAGAAACGAACCCAAAATAGGTTCAATTAAATATATCAATCGATATCATCTAATAATACAAGAGTAATGTAAGCGGTGTGATTTTTGCTAAATTTTTGCAAAAACACACCGTTTTTATTTTGCTACATATATTCTATTCCCCTTTTACGCTACTTATAAATAATAAAAAGCGGTGTAATTTTTGCAAAAACGTTTACAAAATTACACCGCTTACTATACCCATTTTGAGGTACAAATCTACTTGAACCTTTTTCAGGTTCAATATGCAACAAGAAACGAACCCAAAAATAGGTTCAATTAAATATATCAATCGATATCATCTAATAATACAAAGAGTAATGTAAGCGGTGTGATTTTTGCTAAATTTTGCAAAAACACACCGTTTTTATACTACACATATATTCTATTCCCTTTTACGCTACTTATAAATAATAAAAAGCGGTGTAATTTTGCAAAACGTTTACAAAATTACACCGCCATTTATACTATAATTATAAGCCTGCGTCTGCTTTTAATGCTTCTGCATCTGTTTGTTCCCATGGGAAATGTGAACGACCGAAAGTGGCCGTAAGCCGCTGTTTCGCGATAAATTGGGCGAATTAAATCTAACATTTTGATTAAACCGTAAGGGCGTAAATCAAAGTGTTGGTAAATTAGTTTCACTAAAGTTTCATTGCTTACTTTACCTGTGCCGAAAGTTTCTACCATGATAGACGTTGGCTCTGCTACACCGATAGCGTAAGAAAGCTGAATTTCACAACGATCTGCAAGCCCTGCTGCCACAATGTTTTTCGCAACATAACGTGCTGCATATGCCGCTGAACGGTCAACTTTCGATGGATCTTTACCAGAGAATGCACCGCCACCATGACGTGCTGCACCGCCGTAAGTATCGACAATGATTTTACGACCAGTTAAACCACAGTCCCCCATTGGCCCACCAATCACAAAACGACCCGTTGGGTTGATAAAATATTTAGTATTTTGGCTAACCATTCACTTGGTAGTACTGGTTTGATGATCTCTTCCATCACCCTTCCACCAAATCTTTTTGGTTTACGCTTTCTGCGTGCTGAGTCGAAAAGCACAACGGCATCAATACCAACGATTTTTGTTATCTTCATAAGCAAAAAGTAAGCTGGCTTTTTCGCATCTGGGCGTAACCAATCTAATTTACCCGCTTTGCGCACTTGCGCTTGACGCTCCATTAAACGATGCGCATAAGTAATAGCTGCTGGCATCAACACTTCTGTTTCGTTGGTCGCATAACCAAACATAATACCTTGGTCACCTGCGCCTTGTGCTAATGGATCCTTCTCATCTACACCTTGGTTAATATCTGGTGATTGTTTACCAATCGCATTTAACACTGCACAAGAATGTGCATCAAAGCCCATATCTGAATGGTTATAACCAATATCTGCAATCACTTGGCGCGTTAAGTTTTCAATATCTACCCAAGCAGAAGTGGTGATTTCTCCACCCACTAACGCCATACCAGTTTTAACATAAGTTTCACGCGACACGCGCTTTCGGATCTTGTTTTAAAATTTCATCTAATACTGCATCAGAGATTTGGTCTGCAATTTTATCCGGATGCCCTTCTGACACCGACTCTGAAGTAAATAAATTGATAGCCATTGTTCTATACCTTATTGTTGTCATGAATAAATACAAGCGGTTAGATTTTACAAAAATTTTTGCTAAAAACAGACCGCTTATACCAACATTTAATTAGCCGTATTTCCGTCTAGACGTCTATAATATATTTTTTTGAACATTCTAGGCAAGCCTTTTTCCGATTCTATTGCCTAAACCATGCTAAAATTAGCAAAAAGTTAATGAGAAAATAACATGAAAAATGGCTTTTAAGCTTACTTATCTTGATTCAACCCCGCATTAGCAAATGAAGAAAGTGAGCTTTTATACAATCACTATTAGCGAAACAACGTTCAATATTCCCACACCAAAAGGAATGATAAGAATTACTCCTGAAATGATTGAGCCCTATTTATACGCTGAACAAATGAATGCTCAAGATAGTGGGAATCAATATTATGCGAACTATGTTGATTTAAACGCATTAATCCAAGGAAAAGAACAAAAATTGCTCAATTTCTACTTCAAAAAGGCTATTCATCTTCAGATGTCAGCTGCTCAAATCAAAGAGTTAAAAGCATATTTTCAAAACACAATTTTCTTCACTGTTAAATTCTAGTGAGTTCATAGAAGAAATAGAAGAAATTGAGCAGAATAGAATTAACATGAATCCTGAAACAACTGGGAATGCAATTTCTCGGCACAAAAATTATTTCAATAGACAAAATTTTTGAAGATGACAATAGCTATTTCTTTTTAGTCAAAAAGTACTACGGTGAGAGAATTAGATAAAACCCAAACCGAATATGAAGTCAGTACAGGCGGTATGTTTGTTGTAAACAACAAACTCTTAAATCTCGCTTGCTTTTGCAGAAGCTGATGAACAAGGTGAACAATGGGTAAAAAGAGACTCTATTAGACTGGCAAAAAATATCGTTCAATCAAATCAACAAAATTTACGTGAAAAAAAGCTTGGCAAAGGTGCTTGGCTCAATTGCCAAAAGGTAACTAGCGCAAATCTGTTTTTGTTATCTGAAAAAGCGCCCTCTAATATAATTTATCTTGCTTCGCCTTTGATTTTATATTGGGGAATTTTGCTTTTTATGCTAAATTACGCCGTGAATAATTATTTAAGGATTTTTCATGTCAAAGGGCAAAAATTGGGCTCATTTCGCTTACTGCACTCGTACTAAGTTCTATGATCGGTTCGGGCATTTTCAGCTTACCGCAAAAATATGGCCGAAAGCGCAGGGCTGAAGCCTTGCTGTGGGGCTGGGGCAATTACAGGGTAGGGAATTACTTTTCTTGGATTGTCATTCTTTTCCTTTCTCGATTAAAACCCCAATTAGAAGGCAGTATTTACACTTATGCTCGCGAAGGCTTTTGGCGATTTTATCGGTGCGTTAAGCGCTTGGGGCTACTGATTTGTACTTCAATCGGGAGTGTGAGCTACTTAGTCGTGGCTTTTGCTGGATTAGGGATGTTTATTGATAGTGAAAGCTTTACCTTATTCGGCGATGGTACATCTTTTGCATCCATTCTTTGCGCTTCTATCATTGTTTGGCTTATTCATATTTTAATTGCCAAAGGCATTAAAGAAGCTGCATATGTGAATTTGATTGCCACCATTGTCAAAGTGTTACCGCTCATTCTTTTTATTGCTTGTGCTATTTGGGCATTTTCTCCCCAACAATTTATGCATGATTTTTAGTGGCGAAAAACTCAATCTTCCACTACTTGAGCAAATCAAAAAGTACGATGTTAATTACCCTTTGGGTGTTTGTTGGCGTAGAAGGCGCTAGCGTGCTTTCAGCGCATGCCCAAAATAAACGTGATGTCGGTATTGCAACACTGCTTGGTATCTTAATTACCCTGATTCTTTATGTCGCGATTACTGCCCTTTTCATTGGGTGTCTTGCCAAGAGAGACGATTGCTTTGATGCCAAATCCATCTATGGCAGGCTTAATGGCACATATGGTGGGAACAAGTGGTCAGATTTTAATTACGTTTTGCTTAATTGTTTCAGTGTTGGCTTCTATATGAGTTGGACCATGTTCTCAACAGAAATTATGTTCCAAGCATCAAAAACGAAAGTTTTTCACAATTATTGAGTAAAGAAAACGAAAACAAAACGCCAATTAGCTCTCTGTGGTTTTACTAACATTGTGATTCAAATTATCTTGTTAGTTGTCTTCTTTACGGGCAAAGGCTATAGCGTACTAATTCAGCTTTCTACCGCCATGATTTTAGTCCCTTACTTTTTAGTCGGTGGTTATTTAATTAAAATTGCGTTTAAAGAACAGGCTGCGTGGTATATTAAACTCACAGGTATTATGGCAACGCTATATGGTATCTGGTTAGTTTATGCAGCAGGTTTAAATTATTTATTACTTTCTGTCATTTTATATCTGCCAGGAATGGTGTTATTCTTCTATCAACGAAAAACACAGCAAAGGCTATTTTACACCTAAGCCGTGTAGAAAAATGGTTAACGCTTGGCTTGAGCTTGCTCTTTTTGCAGCTCTTTATCTTCTGTTTCAATCTTAATAAGTTATGTCGATCAACATTACCCCTTTGAAAAATGGCTTAAAACGAATGCTTAATGCTATCGCGTATGCATCACAACAGACCAGTGATTATTTCCGTAGCGGTTCATTTGGCATGGCGGTTTATCCTTATTTAATGCACCCATGTTTTGATAAAATGCTTAACGGCATTACCGCTTTGGTGGCAGTCTTAACCGCTTTCGGTGGGGTGTTTTATTTATTTGGCGAACATGTTGCCATTCTTTTTAGTGAACGTGGCATTACTACTTATTTCCATCATAGCGTATTAGAACTCTTTTTCCCTATCGGCACCATGCTAGGCGATTATGAAAAATAAAATTTCTAATTTGCCACAAGTGATGCGCGCTGCCTTTAGTTATCAAGGTTATCTCTTTATTTGGCTTTATTTTTAGGGATTTATCGTATTTCTGAACGCCGTTATTGGGTTTTAAGTGCGTTATTAGCACTCTGTTTTTAGCATTGGCGCCTTCTTAGTTTCTGATCTGAATAGTGCTAGCTACAACCAAGGTGGCTTACATACTCGGCGCAAGCCTCACTTTTTAATCGGTAACCTAACTCTAATTATGGTAGGTTTTGATATCTCCTCAGCTCGCTATCCAAAAATTCAAACGCCGTTCATTATGGCTTGGTGTGGTAGGCAGTATTGCTATTATTGTTTCTATGACAGTACCCACTATTTTTACGCCACTGATTGAGCGCGTGGGCATTTATAGCATTATGCTTTGGGAAAATTTTTCGCGGGCTTTACGCTGCTTAAAAATCAGCAAATAGGAGATTTTATGGAGTTTCTTGAACGTTATCGTCAGCTTATTGCATTACCAACTATCTCTAGCCTGGATGCCAATGAAGATCTTTCTAATAAAAAGCTCATTGAATTACTCGCGAATTGGCTTTCTGATTTAGGGCTTTAAAACTGAAATCTTACCGGTTGAAGGCGCTCGTCAAAAATATAACCTTTTAGCCACTTACGGTGAAGGAGAGGTGGGTTATTGCTGGCTGGGCATACTGATACCGTGCCTTTTTGATGAAGGGCGTTGGACGTTTGATCCATTTACGCTAACAGAACAAGCCGGCAAACTCTATGGCTTAGGCACGGCGGATATGAAAGGCTTTTTGCCTTTGTTGTGGATGTCGTCAGCCGTTTAGATTTAAAGCCAAACCCGTAAGCCTATCCGCATTCTTGCCACAGCAGATGAAGAAACCACTATGCTTGGCGCCCGTACTTTTGCAAAAACACAGCCAAATTCGCCCTGATTGTGCCATTATTGGTGAACCAACCTCACTCGTGCCAATCCGTGCGCATAAAGGCCACATGGGCGAAGCAATTCGTATTACTGGGAAAAAGCGGCCACTCTAGCGATCCTGATCGAGGCATCAACGCCATTGAATTGATGCATGAAAGCAACTGGTCATCTATTAAAAATGCGTGATGAGCTTAAAACCCGCTATCGTAACAATTTCTTCAAAGTACCTTTATCCAACCATGAATTTAGGCAACATTCATGGCGGTGATGCACTAACCGTATTTGCGCCTGCTGTGAATTACAATTAGATATGCGTCCGCTACCGCATTTGGCTGTTGAAGATTTGCACGATTTATTATTAAGTCACTTAGCACCGATGCTAGAAAAAAATATGGCAATTTAATTGAAATTCGTAATCTACACGGCGGCATTCCAGGTTATGAATGTGAACATTCTGCGCAAATCGTTCAAGTAGTAGAAAAATTATTAGGCGTTCCTTGCGAATCAGCTAACTATTGCACTGAAGCACCTTATATTCAACAACTCTGCCCAACGTTAGTAATAGGCCCTGGTTCAATTGAACAGGCCCACCAAGCAGATGAATTTTTAGAAACACGCTATATTGAACCAACACAAACGCTATTAACTAAATTAATTCAGCATTTTGCTTTTTAAACCATCGCAAGCGGGCTTTTTGATTAGCATTTTGCAAAAGCCTAGAAAAATGACCACTGTGACTTTGAAACTCGGTTTATAAGAAATTTTCCTTGTAATTACGAGCATTTTTATACAGTCCATAAGTTATCGATAAATATAGGTTAAAACATGACCAAACTCGATTTAATTAGATCATCTATCAAATCTATCCCTGACTACCCAAAATCGGGGATTATCTTCCGTGACATCACTTCACTTTTAGAAGTACCAGAAGCTTTCCAAGCAACTATTGATGCTATCGTTGCTGAATTTAAAGGCAAAAGGCATCACAAAAAGTGGTTGGAACAGAATCTCGCGGTTTTTATTTTTGGTGCGCCAATTGCATTAGCATTAGGTTTACCATTCGTATTAGTGCGCAAACCTAAAAACTCCCGCGTGAAGTGATTTCTCAATCTTACTCACTAGAATATGGTGAAGATACTTTGAAATTCATTTAGACGCGATTAGCGAAAATGACAACGTTTTAGTGGTAGATGACCTATTAGCGACTGGCGGTACTATTGATGCAACGGCTAAACTTATTCGTCGTTTAGGGTGGTAAAGTAGAACATGCCGCTTTTGTGATTTGGTTACCTGATTTAGGGTGGAAAAGAACGCTTAGAAAAAGAAGGGATTCAATCCTTTACTTTAGTGGAATTCGCAGGACACTAATTTTCAATGAGCTATCAAGTTTTAGCCGCAAATGGCGCCCGCAACGTTTCTCAGAAGTTGTCGGACAGCAACATGTACTCTGCTTTAGAAAAATAGCTTGCGTGAAGGCAGACTTCACCATGCTTATCTTTTTCTCTGGCACGCGTGGTGTGGGCAAAACTTCGATCGCTCGATTATTCGCAAAAGGGTTAAACTGCGAAACGGGCATTACAGCTACGCCATGTGGTGAATGCGCCAACTGTAAAGCAATTGAAGAGGGGCGCTTTATTGATTTAATTGAAATCGATGCAGCCTCTCGTACTAAAGTTGAAGATACGCGCGAATTACTCGATAACGTACAATACAAACCAACGGTTGGACGTTTTAAAGTTTATCTAATTGACGAAGTGCATATGCTCTCTCGTCATAGTTTTAATGCCTTATTAAAAACGTTGGAAGAGCCACCGGAATACGTTAAATTCTTACTGGCGACAACCGATCCGCAAAAACTCCCAATCACGATTTTATCTCGTTGTATGCAATTTCACTTGCGTGCATTAGAAGCACCGCAAATTGCTGCACATTTAGAATTCATTTTAAATCACGAACAGATTCCTTTATGAGCCCTAGTGCGGTAGAAAAACTGGCAAAGCTGCACAAGGAAGTATTCGTGATGCATTAAGTCTGACTGATCAAGCCATTGCGGTAGGCAATGCGGATATTCGTTTAACTACTGTTCAGCAAATGTTGGGCTTAATTGATGATAACCAACCTATTGAACTCGTTACTGCACTCGCTCAAGCCGATGGCGAAAAACAATGGCGATTGTGCAAGCCGTGGCTGAAAAAGGCGTTGATTGGCAACAACTGCTCAATGATGTGGCTGAAACATTGCATAATATTGCCATGCGTCAACTCATCAAACCGCATGAAGAAAATAGTACGTTAGACTTCCTTGCTAAATTGATTGCACCAGAAGAAGTTCAATTTCTCTATCAACTGATGCTTGTTGGGAAAAAGAGCTGGCTTATGCACCAGATTTACGTGCAGGCGTAGAAATGACCTTGCTTCGTGCACTGGCATTCCACCCGAAACGAACCGCTGAAATAAACCAGCCGATAGCTCCTGCCGCGCCTGTGGTAACACCTGCGCAAACAGTAAACCCAGCACCGGTGGCAGCAACTACACCTAGCCAAAATTTAGCGCAATTAAAAAGCGCAAGTGGAAAAGCGTGTTCCGGTTCAGCCTGTTCAGCAGCAACACCACCAGTTCAAGAACCTCAACCAAGCAGTCCTGAAATCTCCCCTGCGCTTGCTGCAATGCAAGCGCGTAAACAGCTGCAAGAAAAACAGGCGCAACTGGCTCAAACCGAAAGCCTGAGCCAATAGCGAAACCTGCTGTATCAACTAAAACTGGCACAAATAACCTACAAAGTCGGCTGATGCAATTGGCACAACCTGAAATAGAGGAAAAACCCGTTGTTACTACACCAGCGGCCCCACTTAACGATGAAGAATATCGTTGGACATGGCTCAACCCTGAATTAGAAAATCAGCAGAAGCAGCAAAGCCGTCTGATATTAAACAAGCCATTTTGCAAGAACGCACACCAGAATTGGTGGAAAAAAACGATCGCACTTTTCGTGTGAGCAAGATGAATGGTGCGCCATTGTCAATGAACTCAAATTAGGCGGACTTTCTCGCCAAGTAGCATTAAACAGCTATTTAAGTGAGAAGCAAGGTAATCAACTCCAATTAGTGTTAAAGCTGAATATGGCACACTTAGACAATGAAGAATCTCGTCAAAGTCTAGCCAATGCATTAGCAACTAAAAGGCTTTGATTATCAACTCACTATTGGAGAAAGCGCTAATCATAAAACCCCATTAGAAATTCGTCGTGCTATTTTTGAACAGCTTACACTAGATGCCAAAAATGCCTTATTAAAAGACGAAAATTTACAAAAACTCTGCCAAGCCTTTTGATGCAGAAATGGACGAATCCACTATTCGCGCAGTCGTTTAATCTTAATTATTCCTCCCTTCATTGAAAATGTGACTTGGTTCACATTTTCAAATATTTCAGCTTTTAAAAGACCATTGTTAACCTTAACATCAAGCCATTTGTAAGATACGGGCAAAGGAGGAATCCGTATGCAAACCTTTTTGTTAGAAAACGATTATCTAAAAATTACACTCTCTGACTTTGGCGCTTCTTGGCTGTCATGTGTCGTGAAACATCCCAGCGGCGATCGTGAAATCTTAATTACCACCACACCAGCGCGCTGGCAAGAAAAACAGTGCCTATTTTTGGCGCAACCATTGGACGCTACGCTAACCGAATTGCGCATGCCCATTATCAATTAAACCAACAACATTATCAATTAGCTGCCAACAATGGGGAAAAACAACCTACATGGTGGCAAGATTGGTGGTAGCCACGTTCATTGGCAAGTCGTTAACCAACAGCCACAAGCGGTCACATTTGCTTATACTTTTTGCAGATGGCGAGGAAGGATTTGGATCAGAAGTTCAAGCCACAGTCACTTATCGCTTACACGAAAAAAACGGTGACGATTGATTATGATGCAAAAAGCAAGTGGCGCTACACCGCTTTGTTTAACCAACCATGCTTATTTTTAATTTAAGTGGCGAAAAGACTATTACTCAGCACCAGCTGCAATTAAATGCAGAACAATATCTCCCTGTGGATGCAACAGGGCATTCCGAATGCGCCTTTAACCGCTGTAGCTGGAACAGGGCTTTGATTTTTCGCCAGCCTAAATTGCTCGGACAAGATTTACTGAAAGATGCTGACCAACAAGCGGTAAAAGGCTACGATCACGCATTCCTTATTGCAAAAAAATAACCAAAATCCGACCGCTTGTTTAGCCGTTGATGACCCTACGTCTAACACTAGAGACTAGCTACCCAGCCATTCAAATTTACACCGGAAATTGGTTAGCCGGACAACCAGATTTAAACGATGGGCACTATGTTGATTATGCAGGCGTTGCACTAGAACCCGAATTTTTCCAAACAGTCCAAATCAACCAGAATTAGCGCAATACGGTGGCATTAGCCAAGCGAATGAACCTTATCAGCACTATATTCATTACAATTTTGACTTCTAAGTTGAATGGAGCAACGGGATGATTCTGCCTCACTATTTTGAAGATCCAAGCGTATTGCACCTCAATACCACGCCGCACCACGCTTATTTTATTCCGCATCAAAGATTAGAGACGAGTGAAATACGAGAAGCCTCGGATTATTTCACTCTCTTAATGGCGATTGGGATTTTCATTATTATCCGAGCTATCACGATTTGCCTGAAGATTTCTTAAAGCAATCTTTCAGCCAGCAAATTTCCGTGCCGTCTAATTGGCAAAATCATGGTTTCGACCAACACCATTATACAAATATTAACTATCCATTCCCGTTTGATCCGCCATTTGTACCGCATCAAACACCTTGTGGTTATACCATCGCCATTTTGAATTGTCCCCACAAAGCGAACAACGTTACTTGCTTAACTTTGAAGGTGTCGATGCTCTGTTACATCTATATCAACGAGCAATTTGTTGGTTACAGTCAAGTAAGCCATGCGACAGCTGAATTTGATATTACCAATTATGTTCACCATGGCCAAAACAGCTTGCACGCTGTCGTGTTGAAATGGTGTGACGGCAGCTATTTAGAAGATCAAGATAAATTCAGAATGTCTGGTATTTTCCGTGATGTTTATCTACTTTAGTCGCCAAGCGAACTATCTACAAAGATTTCTTTATTCGTTACACGCTTAATGAAACGCTTGATGAGGCAACAATTTCGCTTGAAACAACATTTATCCATGAATCACGCGCATTAGATATTCAGTTACTTTCCCCACAAAATGTCGAGATTTTCCGCCGACAAGCGGTCAATTTAGAAGAAAAATTGCAAATGTGCAATTATGGCAAGCAGAAAATCCTTTGCTTTATACCTTAATTCTGCGTGATAACGACGAAGTTATCGTCCAAAAATCGGCTTTCGAAAAATTGAAGTCAAAGAAGGCGTGCTACTTTTAAACGGGCAGCCCATTAAATTTAAAGGTGTAAACCGCCACGATAGCGACCCGAAAACCGGCTATACCATTAGCTATGCACAAGCCTTAACTGACCTAAAGTTGATGAAGCAACATAACATCAATGCTATCCGCACCACGCATTATCCTAATGCGCCTTGGTTTAGTGAGTTATGCGATAAGCTAGGGTTTTATTTGATTAGCGAAAGTGATGTGGAATCGCACGGTGCAAGCATGCTCACTGTTCGCCAACCTGAACCCAGTATATTGCTTAACCATGAAAATGATTTGGAAACGGCACGGATTCGCCAAGAAACTATCGATAATTTTTGCTATTTCGCGCGAGATCCGCAATTCAAGCAAGCCATTTTAGACCGCCAACAAGCCAATATTGAACGTGATAAAAATCGCACTTCTGTTCTGATTTGGTCTCTCGGTAATGAATCGGGTTATGGTGAAAACTTTGAAGCGGCTGCAGCATGGATTAAAGCCCGCGATCCGAGCCGATTGCTACATTATGAAAGTGCTATCTACCAACATAGCCAACATAAAAACGACTTACAACACTTAGATTTTTATAGCGAAATGTATGGCTCTCCGCAAGATATTGAGTGCTATTGTCAAAAACCCTCAATCAAGCCATTTTTACTCTGCGAATATAGTCATGCTATGGGCAATTCAAATGGTGATGCAGAAGATTATTGGCAAAGCCTTTCACCATTCTCCTCTTGCCTGTGGGGATTCGTATGGGGAATGGTGCGATCATGCACCTTATCGCGAAAACGGGCAATTTGGTTACGGTGGCGATTTTTGGTGATAGCCCTAATGATGGCAATTTCTGTATGGACGGCTTAGTCTCACCAGCTCGTATTCCACACAGCAATTTGCGTGAACTCAAAAATGTCAACCGCCCAGTTCGTGCACGTTATCAAGATGGCAAAATCATACTGACTAACTATTTTTGATTTCAGTAATCTAAACACGCTTTCTATTCACTATCAATGGTTAGAAAATGGCGTACCGATGCAATCTGGTAAATTGCAAGTAATTGCTCGGCTCAATCAGAAGTGCAACTGCCGATAATTTTTACCGGAAAAACAACGGTTCTCATTGGTTACTCAATCTCTCTTATCATCAAAATGAAGAAACTGCATTATTGCCAGCTGATCATGCGAATTAGGTTTCGATCAACTCAATATTTATCCGCAAAATGTCTTCAAAATTGCACCGCTTGTTAGTACGCCAACGGCATTTAAAATTGAAGAAAGCGCGCAATTTATCAAGATTGACAATCAGGAATGGATGTATCAATTTGATAAACAGAAAGGGATTTTTAGCAAAATTGAAAAAGCGGGCAAAGCACAAATTGAACAGCCGCTAGATTTTTCAAATTTGGCGCGCACCAACTGATAACGATCGCCTTATTCGTCATACTTGGCAAAATGCAGGCTACGATAATGCATATACCAGAGCTTACCAAACAACCATCAACCATTTATCACAAGCGGTCGAAAATTCGTGTGAAATCTGCAATACTTAGTGTTGCGCGTGGTCGCATTTTTGAATTTGGACCTCTGTTATACCTTGCTGGCAAATGGGCAATTAAAGCATACAAATTCAAGCACAGCGCCCTGCACATTTACCATTTTTACCGCGTTTTTGGCTTACGTTGCTAGTTTACCGAAAAAATTTAGGCGAAGTGGAATACTTTGGCTATGGGGAAGATGAAAGCTACATTGACAAGCACCATCTGGCAAAACTCGGTATTTACCGCACTGATGCAATAAAAATCACACCGACTATGTCAAACCGCAAGAAAAATGGCAGTCATTGGGGCTGCTATTATGTCAAATCTGACGCATTGATGGCTTGGGCTAGCGCACCATTTAGCTTTAATTTATCGCCTTATACCGCAGAAATGCTCACAGAAAAAACGCACTGCTATGATTTGGAACATTCTGGTCATACTATTTTAAGCCTCGACTATAAAATGAGTGGTATCGGCTCTAACTCATGTGGCTCGAATTTGGCTGAGCAATATCGTTTTAAATGAAAGCAGTTTTGAGATCACTTTCTATCTCCGTTTTAGTCAGACTTAAACGACAAGCGGTTAAATTTATCTGCTTTTTGCAAAATTTTTATCAAACAAAACACCTTTGAGTAATCACTCGAAGGTGTTTTTGTTTAAAAATCAGCCAAACAATAGCTGAAATTGCCTAATTCCGATGATTTTAGTCAAATTTACAAAATTATAGTTGACTGAAATGATAATGTTTAATAACCTACTAATGCATACTAATGCATACTAATGCATACTAATGCATACTAATGCATACTAATGCATACTAATGCATACTAATGCATACTAATGCATACTAATGCATAAAGTTTTATGCAAATTATTTTTCCATTTTTACTTTTTAAAAGGTATTTTAGTATGAAAAACTTTTCAAAATCGCAGCTGTTTCTGCACTTACATTAATGTCTGTTAATGCTTTTGCAGCATCTCAACAAGCTCAAGATGTGATTTAGTGAGTGGGAAGAAGTTACTCGTGACAAAGTAAACGCAGCAACTGATGCGATTGTTCAAGCTATGGGTACTAATGATGTAGCGAAAACAGAAGCTGCGATTGCAGAATTTGATAAAAAAATCTGCTGAATACTTAGCAGAATTAGATGCGTTAGGCATTCAATCTGCTGAAGCAACACCACTTATCGGTTTATATAAAGATTATATTGAAGCCGAAAAAGCAACTAACCAAGTGTACTTATCACAAGCAAAATCGCCATCAATTGACAATATGAATAAAATCAGTGATGCGCAGAACAAAGCAAAAGAGAAAGAATCACTATATGATAAATTAGTGGATGAACTAGAAGCGAAATTCCCTGAAGAGTAATTCTTCCATTTCGAGTTAATCACAAAAAGCCTTATTCACTATGAATAAGGCTTTTTAGTAGAGTAATCTATAACTGCTCAACTTGAGCAAGGATTCGTGTTTGTTCTGCTTCAAGCTTTTGTCGCTGCCGCTCTGCTTTACGTTCCTCTTGGCGAATTTCATCTTCGGCTTCCCATACATCATAAGCTTGCACAATTTTAGCAACAACAGGATGTCGAACAATATCGTGGCTATCAAAAAGTTAAAACTTAATTCTTTTACCTCTTTTAAGACTTCCATTGCATGCTTTAAGCCTGATTTTTGGCTACGTGGTAAATCTACTTGCATAATATCACCAGTAATCACAGCTTTAGAGTTAAAACCGATACGTGTTAAGAACATTTTCATCTGTTCAATAGTTGTATTTTTGACTCTCATCTAAAAATAATAAAAGCATCATTTAACGTGCGCCCACGCATATAAGCTAACGGCGCAATTTCAATCACGTTCCGCTCCATAAATTTTTGTGCTTTTTCAAAGCCCTAGCATTTCAAATAAAAGCATCGTAAAGCGGACGTAAATAAGGCTCAATTTTTGTCCCAAATCACCCGGTAAAAACCCTAATTTCTCACCAGCTTCCACCGCAGGGCGAGTTAATAAAATACGGCGAATTTCCTGGCGTTCTAATGATTCTACTGCAGCAGCAACCGCCAAGAAAGTTTTCCCAGTCCCCGCAGGCCCAATTCCGAAGCTAATATCATGGCTTAAAATATTACGTAAATAGGCTTGCTGGTGTTCTCCTCGAGGTTTTAATCACACCTCGTTTAGTTTTTAATCGCAATTTCGCCTTGAGATAAACCTTGCCAATGGTTCTGTAATAACATTCGGCTTTCTTTGAATGGCCAAATGTACATCTTCTAAATCAAGCTGTTTGATTTTGCCTTTAATTGGTGCAGTATCGTTATAGAGTTGTTTAATCAACTTGGCACTATTTTGCAGTAACGAAAGGCTATGATGATTTTCTTCTTCGGTTTGTAAGGTAAAAGCAAAACCTTGTCGCGCAATGACAAGGTTAAAGCTCTTTTCAATTAGGGTGAGATGCTCATCAAATGCACCACAGAGTGACTGTAGGCGAGCATTATCTTCAGGGGCTAATGTAAAACTAACAGATTGGTTTTGACATAAAAGGTTATTTATTCTCTCCGAAACTTTCTGGCAACGATTGCAAAATCGCACTCCAAAATTGTCCGCTTTCATGGCGATTACGAATGATACATTCCATCACACCATTGTAATCACCTGCTTCACACAATTTCTGTAATTGTAAATAAAATTGTAACGTCAGTTCTCGAGCTTGTGCATTTTGAAAAAAATAGTGAGGCCACTTGCAAATACATACTTCTAAAACTATTTAACACCAACGCATAAACTGGTTTATTCGCAATAAAAAGTAAATTGACGGAATAAATTATAGTCAAATTCAACATAAGCTTCTGGCGTATCAGCTAATTCCGCTAATGGCGCAAACAATGCCAATGAATCTTTTCGAGAAATTTTTACTGCCTCACGCACATAGTATTCCGCCATACGTGTACGAAGTGATAACACATTAGAAACAATCACTGGTGCAAGCGTGTGATCTAATTTTTACTACTGTATTCAGTACATTTCGGGCCCGCACTTTGCCAAATGTCATTTACACGTGTCGCTTTACCGTGTTGAATCGTTAACCAACCATCACGAGCTAATCGTTGCAATACTTCACGCAAGGTTGTGCGAGTAACCCCTATTTTATCAGCAAGCTCACGTTCTGCCGGCAATTCAGTTCCTGCTGGATACTTATTTTCCCAAATACTTTTTGACAATATATTCTTCAGCTAATGCTGCCGGACTTTGCGCTTTTAAGATAAAAGATTGTTCCATAAAAATGCGTTCTCAAATAAAAATAAGGCAAAAATGCCTAAAAATTAGATATAAAAACAATGATTTGTTAGATTTTTAATTTTGGGCACCAATAAAAATTAGTACAGTTGTATTATGAAGGAAACAGGATTATATTACAAATACTTAATATATTCTGACAAGATTGACAGAGGTTTTACTTATGCATGGCGTAAACGTTTTTCTTTAAAAGTTTTTTTAGGAAAAAGCCCCATTTGGTATAAATATTGCATTATTGCATTTTTAATCGCTAATCCAATCATTTATTACGCAATTAGCCCTTTTGCTGCAGGATGGCTCTTAGTTGCTGAATTTATTTTTACCTTAGCGATGGCACTAAAATGTTATCCACTTCAACCAGGCGGTTTACTCACTATTGAAGCAGTAGTGATTGGCATGACCTCACCACATCATATAAAAAGAAGAAGTGATGGCAAACTTTGATGTTATTTTTATTATTGATGTTTATGGTGGCAGGTATTTATTTTTATGAAACAACTGCTGCTGTATGCCTTCACTAAACTATTAATTGTTGTCCATTCTAAAAACGCCTTGCACTGACATTTCTGCTAGTGCCGCCTTCCTTTCCGCTTTCCTAGATGCTTTAACCGTTATTGCAGTTATTATCAGCGTTGGTACCGGTTTCTACGGGGTTTATCATAAAGTTGCTTCTGGCAATAACTTTGAAGATTCAACGGATATTACCAACGACGATAAAATCACCAGTAAAAAGAAATTTTAGAACAATTCCGTGCATTTTACGCAGTTTATTGATGCACGCGGGCGTTGGTTCTGCACTCGGTGGCGTAATGACGATGGTGGGCGAACCACAAAACCTCATTATTGCTGGACAAGCTGAATGGAGCTTCGTAGAGTTTTTCTTACGCATCGCGCCAATCAGTGTTCCAGTACTTGTTTGCGGGATTATTACTTGTCTGCTTGTTGAACATTTCAGCCTATTTGGTTATGGCGCGAGTTACCGAAAAAGTTTGGGTTGTATTAGCTCGTTATAACCAATCTAAAAGAGCGCAAAATGTCCACACAAGATCGCTATAAATTAGTTTTTACAAGGTTTTAATCGGAATTTGGTTAGTTATTGGCCTTGCCTTGCATTTTGGCTGATGTGGGTATTATCGGGTTAACTGTCATTATCTTAACCACTGCATTTTGTGGGGTAACAGATGAACACACAATTGGACGTTCTTTCCAAGAATCCATGCCATTTTGTGCATTATTAGTGGTTTTCTTCTCAATTGTGGCTGTAATTAACGATTTACAACTGTTCAAACCAATTATTCACTTTGTACTTTCGGCTGATCCACACTCTCAATTATCATTGTTCTATATCTTTAACGGCTTACTTTCAATGATTTCTGATAACGTGTTCGTGGGTACGGTTTACATTACGGAAGCAAAAAGTGCTTATCTTTCAGGTGCATTAAATCGTGAGCAATTTGACTTAATTGCGACTGCAATTAACACTGGAACCAACTTACCATCAGTTGCAACACCAAACGGTCAAGCGGCATTTTTATTCCTACTTACCTCTGCATTTGCACCACTTATTCGCCTTTCTTATGGCAGAATGTTTATTATGGCACTTCCTTACACTATCGTACTTTCTGGTGTCGGCTTCCTTTGCTTGGAGTTTTTACTCCCAGAAGCAACTGAATTGATGACCCAATGGGGTTGGATTATTAGTCGTTAATTCAATACGATAAAAAATAGAGTGAAGGGCGTACTTTTGTGCGCCCTTTTTCGTTTTATCTGGAGAATATCTGCACATCGATACGCAAAATCAGTTACAATAGCACAATTTGATTTATGAGGAAAAAGTATGCTGGCTTATTTTAAAAGAATGTTCCCTCAAGCGCTCAGCTTGGTTTTTTAGCATTAGTTGCACTAGGTTTAGAAGCAACTGGGCTTTATTTTCAACACGGACTTGGGCTTCAACCTTGTGTCATGTGCGTTTATGAACGCCTTGCTATTTTAGGTTTAATTGTTGCTGCTTGCATAGCTTTACTCTCTCCACGAGTGTTTTTATTCAGATGGTTAGCCATTATTCTTTGGGGTTTTTCTGCAATTAAAGGGCTATTAATTGCTATCCGTCACACAGACTACTAACTAAACCCTTCTCCATGGAATCAATGCGAATTCAAGCCAGACTTCCCACAAACGATGCCATTTGATCAATGGTTCCTAGCATTTTTGCACCAGGCCCAGTGAACTGTAGCGAAAGCCAATGGCAAATGCTTGGCTGGGGGAATGCCACAATGGTTAATTTTAGCATTCTCAGCATTTACTGTTTTCTTTACTAGTTTTTATTAAGCCAATTCAAACGCACTAAAAACGCAATATCGTTCTGTATTCAAATAATTTGAAAATAAATAAAAGCCTCGATTTTGTAGAAAATAACCTACTATTTTGCAAAAATTTACAAAATCGACCGCTTTGCACTGCTCATTTAGAAATCATTATGTCAAAAATCTCAAAAATCTTGAAACCAAACTGGTTCATGCAGGACGCAAACAACGCTATACCCAAGGCTCTGTAAGCTCAGTAATTCAACGTGCTTCATCACTCGTTTTTAATTCGGTAAAGATAAAAACATGCCACGCTTAACCGTTATAAAGGCGAGCTCTTTTACGGTCGCCGCGGTACCTTAACCCATTTTGCACTTCAAGATGCGATGTGTGAACTAGAAGGTGGTGCAGGTTGTTATCTTTATCCTTGCAGCGCAGCAGCTGTGACTAATGCAATTTTAGCCTTTGTTTCACAAGGTGATCATGTGTTAATGACAGGCGCAGCATATGAGCCAACGCAAGACTTCTGTCATCATATTTTGGCTAATTTAGGGCATAAGCACCACTTTCTATGATCCGATGATTGGCGAAGGCTTAGCAGCACTTATTCAACCAAACACAAAAGTCCTGTTTTTAGAAAGCCCAAGTTCACTCACGATGGAAGTTCCAGATATCCCAACATTAGTTCAAGCGGCACGTTCAGTCAATCCAGATATCGTGATTATGATTGATAACACTTGGGCAGCAGGCGTACTTTTTCCCTGCGTTAGAATTGGGCATTGATATTTCAATTCAAGCTGGCACTAAATATCTTGTCGGACATTCTGATGTAATGATTGGTACTGCTGTTTCTAACGCACGTTGTTGGGATCAACTCCGTGAACGTTCATACCTGATGGGACAAATGGTTGATGCTGATTCGGCTATACTACGGCTCGTGGCTTGCGTACATTAGGGCATTCGCTTAAAACAGCATGAAGAAAGTTCTATTCAAGTGGCTAAATGGCTTGCTGAACGCCCAGAAGTCAAAAGCTGTTTATCACCCAGCATTACCAAGCTGCCCAGGTCACGAATTTTTAAACGAGATTTTAAAGGTTCAAGCGGTCTCTTTTCGTTTGAACTTTGCAAAAAGCTAACGGAGGAGCAACTAGCGAATTTCTTGAGATCACTTTGAAATATTCTCTATGGCATACTCATGGGGCGGTTTTTGAATCTCTCATTCTAGCCAACCAACCTGCTGAAATTGCACGTATCCGCCCTGCGATTGAACGTAAATTAACTGGCACCTTAGTCCGTGTCCATATTGGTTTTAGAGGCTGTAGAAGATTTAATCCATGATTTAGAAAAAGGCTTCGAACGCTTTAAAATAAGCTGAAAAAAACACCGAGCACTGCTCGGTGTTTTGTTTCATGCAAAAACTGTGTAAGTTTGTTAGCAAATCCGCTCACTTCTCGTAGAATTCGCCTGATTTTTTTAAACCTTCTTATTTAGGATATTATTATGAAAAAGATTTTGAGGCATTTTACTCATTGCTGTCATTGCTTTAGGGCGGTTATTCATTAACCAAATATAATGACTTTAATGCGCGCAGAAGAAGATATTAACTCTGTATGGGGTAATGTAGAATCAGCTTACCAACGCCGTGCAGATTTGATTCCTAACTTAGTCAATACCGTAAAAGGTCAAGCGAATTTTGAGAAAGAAACGCTAACTGCGGTTATTGATGCACGCGCAAAAAGCTACTGCGATTACTATCAATCCAAACACTGCAAGCGAAGAAGAAATGGCAAAATATCAAGCGGCTCAACAAGAAGTCAATTCTTCACTTTCTCGTTTATTAGTTTCAGTTGAAAAATACCCAGAATTAAAAGCACATGAAGGTTTCTTAAATCTTCAAGCACAATTAGAAGGCACCGAAAATCGCATTAACACTGAACGTAATCGTTATAACGATGCCGTAAAAAGAATACAACAAACAAGTGCGTGAAATGCCAACTAAAATTGCAGCAATGCTAATGGGTTTTAAAGCGAAACCACAATTTAAAGCAGAAGCTGGAGCAGATAAAGCGCCTGTGGTAAATTTTTAACTAAAACAAATGGGGAGTATAAACTCCCCTTTTTAAGGAAAAGCATGTCTTTATTCCCTTTTTTCAATCAAAAATTGCCTGTCGATACTCAAAAATCGAACAGGCAATTTCTCATTAGAACAACAAACCAGCGCTGAATTACGCGTGGTTGTAGAAAAGTAAAGCACCGAAAAATGTGACAGCTCTCGCTCGTGCTGAACAACTATTTGATGAATTAAACATGCAAGCAACTAATGCTCGTAATGGTGTATTGATTTATCTAGCTTTCAAGCCACACCATGTTGCAGTCATTGGCGATATTGGCATTCATGAAAAAGTCGGTCAAGCATTCTGGCAACAAGTTTATGATGCGATGAAAGTACATTTACAGGAAAAAGCTTACACTCAAGCGATTTGCGAAGGTATTACACAAGTAAAGCAAACAACTTGCTATCTATTTTTCCTTACCAAAATGATGATAGCAATGAACTTCCAAATGAGGTGATCTTGAAATGATTTGCAAAACAGCCAAATTTTTCACCGCTTGTGGTGGCTAATTCTCATGCTTTTCAGCCTACCAGCAGCTGCGGTAACCTATCCTGATGCTCCAAATCCATTTTTATTATGTAACAGATTACACCAAAAACACGCTTAGCCAACAAGAATGGCGAACGCTGGAAGATGCGCTGATTGCTAATCGAGCTAAAACTAGCTCACAAATTATTGTAGTAATCATTCCTGACACACAAGGTGAAGCCATCGCAACTTATGCGACTAATCTGTTTAATAAATGGGGCATTGGACGCAGCAAAAACAATGAAAAATAACGGCGTGTTGTTACTGGTCGCTAAAATGATCGCAAACTGTTTATTGCAACAGGGCGAGGCATTGAAGGCGCCTTGCCAGATGCTGTGGCCGCAACTATTATTCGTCACAACATTACGCCATATTTCAAAGAATCTCGCTATGCGGAAGGTATTGCCAGTGGTCTTTCCGCAATTATGGCTGCAATTAACGGTGAATATGCACCTTATGCAAGCTATGGAGAGGAAGAAAGCAGTATTGATGAAATGGATGGATTACTCTTCTTTCTTATTATGGGCGCTATCATCTTCATCCTCTTCTACCCAAGAGGTGGCAGTCGTTATGTTAGCCCAAGCGCAGCAGAGCAACTTGGACGCGTAATTCTCAATAGTCGCCGTAGTGGTGGTTTTGGTGGTGGCTTCGGCGGCGGCAGTTTTGGAGGCGGTAGCCATGGCAGCGGTGATAGCTTTGGCGGTGGTTCCTCCGGTGGTGGCGGTGCTGGTGGCAGCTGGTAGCATACGAATTAACACTTTTTAAATTTTACCTTTATCAAAGAATAGGAAATAAGATGAAAAAAACAATTACTAGTATTATTATGTAGCTCAGTGCTATTTTCACCCTTATCAATGGCACATTCATTAAAACTTGATCAAATGCTTCCACAAACAAGCGTGAGTGAGGCTGGAGAAATTACCTTAAAAGGACAAGATGCGGCTTACCAACAATGGCATAGCAGCGCTCTCAGTGGCAAAGTGCGCATTGTACATCACCTTGCGGGTAGAAGTGCAGCCAAAGAAAAAACCAAAGCTGTTATCGATGCCATTAAAGCGGCACACTTAATCAACAACAATACCAAACTACGACTATTATTAACGCAGATGATGCTATCGTCGGAACAGGTATGTTTGTAAAAAGTAGTGCAGAAAAAGGAAAAAGAAAAAAATCCCCAGCCAAGTCGTGCTAGATGACAACAGCACTGTAAAAAGCATGGGGATTAAAAAGAAAAAGAGAGCGCGATTATCGTATTAGATAAAAGTGGTAAAGTTAAGTTTGTAAAAGAAGGCAAACTCTCCTCTGATGAAATTACGCAAGTGATTCAATTAACTAAGCAATTACTACAATAATGCAAAAATATCATTACAAATAATATTAAAGGGCTGAATCCGAAAGCATATCGGACTCAGCCCTTTATTATGAAGTTGTGATTTAATTTTTCGAATTAACAAACTATTCTGTCACAGGTTCAGGTGCTTTCACCATATTAGCTGATTGCAAGTTAATTGCCTGAATACGATCGACTAAAAGCGATCTTTAGCCTGTTCTGCAACATAAAGCGCCATAATACGATCGTTAGCAACACACTCTTTATGGTTAAGCAACAACTCAAATTGTAGCTTAGCTTTTATCAAACAGCTTTCTCTTGCATAGATATAGCCTAATGCACGAGCATAATCATCGCGATATTGCTCTTCTGCTTTTTCTGCACGTTTAGCTAGCGTTTTTACCAGTTTACTTTCAGCATCTACTTGTAAGCGAGTTAATTCATTCAGCAATGGTAGAAGCTGAGCATCTTCATATTTCTTCACTGCTTTTAACGCAAACTCTTCTGCTGAAACATGATCATCCGTATCAATTAAGCGTTTAATTAAACCAACTTGCGCATAAATTGATTTACAACGACGGCTTGGTTGTGTGCTCCACCAACTGAGTAATCCATCTTGACCTGCTTCATTCATGACTTCGTCCATTAAGCCGTCATCCACTAGATGCTCAAGTTTTTCATACTCTTCTGTTGATAAGAAACTGCGTTGTCCAATACTTTCTAAAATGCTATCTAAAGCAGTATAAGCTTTTGAAGCTTGATAAACCTGAATGGCTAAACGCAATACCTCCGAATTATTCGGGGCAAATTCTAATAAGCTATCAATTGCACTACGTGCTGCTGGCACTTTTATTTTTGCAACATTAAAATACGTACACGAGCAAGTTCAACGGCAACATTGTTGTTTCCAGCAAGTTTACCTGCATCAATTAGATATTTGTTCGCGCCAAATTCATCACCGCTTTGCTGTGCAGCTTCTGCAGCTTTTAATCAGATTAAGCACGGGTTCTTCAGCATGCATCGCATTTTTACTAAAGAGTTTTTCTGCTTTAGAGTAATCACCTTCACTCATTCGCATTAACCCTTCTAAGGTCTCTTTTTTGTGCTTTACGTTGTTTGCGATTAAAGAACCAGTTATAAGAACCTTTACTTAATCGACAAAAAACGGCTAATTGCCCATTCAATGAGGTAAATCACCGCCATTGCGCCCACAAAAACATCACGAGTGAAATTAACCGCATCTCAATAATTTTTAGTATTGGTTTCAATACGAACTAAATCATGCGTATTCGCAATATAAGGGCCAGCAATTAAAGCAATTAACACCAACAACATCAAAAATAGGACTCTAAACATAATGCCTCCTATTGTGCTTGCGCTTCTGGTTGAGCCGTTGCTTCTGATGCAGCAGGAGAAGCAGATTGTGCTTCATCTTGTTTTGCTTTGCTCTAAAGCTTTGACTTCCTCTTGTTTACTTGGCGTATTTAAGCTCTGCTCTGCTTTTAATTTCCACTTTTTTTCAACTGGTTGAGGTGCTTTATTGAGTAGTTGCTCAAGCGAAATAAGACTTTGTAATTTTTTTCTGGCGCATCAATATAAATTGATTGCTCGCTTAATTCATCGAGTTCTTTTAAGAAAGCTTTAACCGCATCATCTTTGGTATCGAAATAACTACGGATCCAAGTGCTAACGGCTTTCAAGTGATTTTTTTATACAATTCATTTTGTTGACGTGGAATCGCAAGAATCGCAATTTGTAAACGTAAACGAATGTTCTCACGCAAATAGACTTCTTGATTTGGGGCAACAAAAGCCTTTTTCTTCCGAAGCATTACGATCTCTGACACGAATAAAAATTATCTAAAAATGAATTAGCACTTTTTCAAATTTTGCTGCCAATCGTCAATAGAATCACTCACTTGGCCGGTTTTAGCCAGCGAAGTATCACTATCACTTTCTAAAATAGGCAGATCATCTAAGCGATTAGCCATCACAGTAAGATGTTGCATCAAGCTATTTTGATCCACTTTATTTACGCCATTTAAGGCGGTTAAATCTGCTTGAATAGCATTACGCACAGCACTTACGCCTTGTAAATTTAACTTACTTAGACACTATCCGCTTCAACTAATAAACTTTTTGCCGTATCAATATCATTATCCAATACCACTTTTACGTAATGCATTGTTTAATAAGAAATCAGCATCAGAAAGTAGCCATGCAGATGAATCGTTTTGCGTTCCTGCATTTGATAAACGTTGAATTTGCGACTGCAAACCGTTAATTTGGTTGGTATAAATCGTTTGTGCTTGTTCTAATTGCAATACACGCTCATTTGCCTGTTGATAAGCTTTTTGCTAATTGCCCTAGTTGCTCTCTTTCCGCATCTAAATTAATTTCAGGTGCTTTAGTTTCTGTACGAACTTGGCTAGCTTTCGCGTTCACCGCTGCTAGAGCACTTTCTAGCTCAGCAACTTTTGCATTTCCGAAGAAATAACCTGCACCACCTACGCCCAATGCAACTAATAAAGCAAGAAAACCTAATGCATTCCCACCTTTTTTAATAATGACAGGTGCTGATGTCTCATTATCACGAGCATCTGCTATATTTGCAGATTTTTGTGACAATTCGACCGCTTGCTCATCAAGCGTTACTTGGTTTTCATCCATTTCTCTGACATAGTCATCCCTTCTGGAGTTAAAATTCGTACATGGTTTATCTAAGTTCATTGAACTTGTTGGCTAATTATCTCAAATAAACTTTGGTTATCTGCTCTAAGAGAAACAATAATTTGCTCAGCAGACCAACCTAAATTTTCCGCAGTTTGCGCAATTCGCTCGCTTACCACAATTAAACGACAACTGTGCAACCAATCTTTATCTTCTTCTACAGTATAAAGCTTTCAATAAATCTAAAAATTTCCCCACTGGTTACCACAATCGTATCAATACCGACACGTTTCGCAAGACTAAGTTTCTCAGCAATATTTTCTTCTAGTGGTATACAGCGATAACACTCAATATGCTGCACTAATGCGCCCCTTGTTGCCAAGGTTTGTGCCATAAGCTCTCGGCCAGTTTCTGCACGCAAAATGATCACATTTTTATCGGCTAAATGCTGCATTTCCGGCAAGGCTAACAACCCTTCACTATTTTCACTATCAATCGGATATTTAACCGTTTGCTCTATTTTTGCTGAGAAATACGCAGCTGTTTGCTGACCTACGGCAAAATATTGTAAATCACTACGAAAATGAAAGCCTGTTTGCGCAAGTGTTTCTGTCGCAAAAATCTACCGCAATCTTTGATACCGCAATAACCGCATCTCCAGCAGAAAGGTGTTTAAATACCGTTGAAAGAATAGGCAACTCTCTTCCACTTTCAAACTGAAATAGCGGCTGATGTAAAGCAAAAATGCCTGCTTGATTTAAACTCTCAACTAAAGGCTTGTCCCCGTTCATCGGGGCGGGTAACCAAAATATTCATTCGCTTACCTACTCAGCGTAAACTTCCGCCAAAATTTTATCTGCACCTTGCGCTAGAGCTGTTCTGCAATACGAATGCCTAACTGCTCTGCATCACGTTAGTGTGCTTTGCCTGAAGCACGAATAATTGTTGAACCATCAAGGCTACCAACTAACGCGTTTGGCTCCATTCCTCACCATTTAAGGTAGCAAAAACCACCAATCGGCACCTGACAACCACCCTGTAAGCGAGTATTCATCGCACGTTCTGCCATCACACAACAAGCGGTCGGATTATGATTAAGTTTTGCAAGATAGTTTAATACACGCGTGTCGTTCACACGGGTTTCAATTCCTACTGCGCCTTGCCCTGCAGCTGGCAATGAGTCTTCCACAGAAATAAAGCTTTTAATCCGTTCTGGCATTCCTAAACGGATAAGACCGGCTGAAGCTAAAATAATTGCATCATATTCGCCGTTATCTAATTTACTTAAACGAGTCCCTACATTGCCACGCAATGATTTAACGGTTAAATGCGGATAAGCCGCCATTAGCTGGCATTGACGACGCAAACTAGAAGTTCCAACGATTGCGCCTTCAGGCAATTCGGCTAATGAAGCATAGTGATTCGAAACAAACGCATCACGCGGATCTTCACGTTCACAAGTACCGCTAAACCCTAAACCTTCAGGGAAACTCATGGGCACATCTTTCATCGAATGTACCGCAATATCTGCACGTTCTTCTAATAAAGCTAATTCGAGCTCTTTAACAAATAACCCTTTTCCGCCAATTTTGGCTAATGGTGTTTCTAAAATCACATCGCCTTTAGTCACCATAGTTACCAATTCAACAGTTAAATTTGGATGATATTTTTCTAACTCTGCCTTCACAAAATTGGCTTTGCCACAACGCCAGTGGGCTTTGTCGAGTTGCAATACGTAAAAATCTCTTTCATACTTATTTTCTCATACATTCTGTTGTGCTTATCCTATCATTTTCAGTCACTGCTTGCAAAAAATCTACAATTCACTAATTCATGCTTTGACAAGTGATAAATAATTGACAAAAATTTTTTTAGAAAAATCTGACCGCTTGCATTCACTTTTTCACTATAAAACCACCATTCGTTTGAATAAATTTCTGATGTAAAAAAATAAACATTGATCTAAATCAAAAAAATAACTCTTATGGGTAGGTAAATTTTTCGTGCAAATTTAGCCGCCTTGAATAATAATTTAGCCATAATCAATTTTAATTTTTAGAGAAACCATTATGGCTAAAACCACTCCAGCAGCGCAACCTTACGATGCGCAAAAAGAAGTTAATGAATTAGTCGAGCGTGGCCTAAAAGCCCTTGAACAATTCCATGGCTTGAATCAAGAACAAGTGGATTACATTGTAGCAAAAGCTTCTGTCGCTGCTTTAGATCAACACGGTATATTAGCAATGCACGCCTATGAAGAAACCGGTCGTGGCGTGTTTGAAGATAAAGCGACAAAAAACCTCTTTGCATGTGAGTATGTCGTGAATAATATGCGCCATTTAAAAAAACTGCTGGCGTGATTAATGAAGATGATGTCACTGGTATTACTGAAATTGCCGATCCTGTTGGCGTGATTTGCGGTATTACACCAACCACTAACCCAACCTCTACCACTATTTTTAAAGCACTTATCGCACTGAAAACCCGTAACCCTATCGTCTTTGCCTTCCACCCTTCAGCACAAAATTCATCAGCACATGCAGCTCAAGTTGTACGTGATGCAGCTGTTGCAGCGGGTGCACCTAAAGACTGTGTACAATGGATTACAACGCCTTCAATGGAAGGAACCTCTTTACTAATGAAACACCCTGGCATCGCAACGATTTTTAGCAACAGGCGGTAACACCATGGTTGAAGCTGCTTATTCTTGTGGTAAACCAGCGTTAGGGTGTGGGGGCAGGTAACGTACCAGCTTATGTAGAGAAAAGCGCAAAAACTAAAACAAGCGGTATACGATATCGTTATGTCAAAAATCTTTCGACAACGGTATGATTTGTGCATCTGAACAAGCTGCTATTGTGGATAAAGAAATCTACGCAGACTTTATTAAAGAGATGCAATCTTACGGAGTATATTTAGTCAATAAAAAGAAAAAGCGCTACTTGAACAATTTATTTTCGGTGTGATAAAGCAGATAAAGCGAGTTGCTCTGGCGCAAAAACTTAATGCGGCGGTTGTTGGTAAACCTGCTGCATGGATTGCTGAACAAGCGGGCTTTTTCTGTACCAGCGAATACCAATATCTTATTAGCCGAATGTGCTTTCGTCGGTGAAGGCGAACCCTTACTCGTGAAAAACTTTCACCAGTGCTTGCTTTATTAAAATCAAATTCAACCGAACACGGTTTAGAGTTATCTGAAGCAATGGTAAATTTCCACGGTTTAGGTCACTCTGCGGCAATTCATACCGAAGATAAAGCCTTAGCTAAAACCTTTGGTGAACGCGTTAAAGCAATCCGCGTCATTTGGAACTCTCCTTCTACCTTTGGTGGTATTGGCGATGTTTATAACTCTTTTCTTGCCATCGTTAACACTTGGTTGCGGCTCATACGGAAAAGAACTCTGTAGGTAACAACGTGAGTGCAGTCAATCTTTTAAATATTAAACGTGTGGGAAGACGGAGAAATAATATGCAATGGTTTAAAGTACCATCAAAAATTTACTTTGAACGGGATTCAATTCAATATCTCAAATCCATGAAAGACGTGCAAAAAGTGATGATCGTCACAGACCGTTCTATGGTTGATCTTGGTTTTGTAGATAGAATTACCGATCAGCTCCGTCAACGCCGTAATAAAGTAATGTATCAGCTATTTACTGATGTTGAGCCAAACCCAAGTTTACAAAACGGTTATGCGCGGAACAGAATTGATGCGTAGCTTCCAACCTGACACCATTATTGCCTTAGGCGGTGGCTCGCCGATGGACGCAGCAAAAGTCATGTGGTTATTCTATGAACAGCCTGAAGTTGATTTCCGCGACTTAGTCCAAAAATTTATGGATATCCGTAAACGTGCGTTTAAATTCCCACAATTAGGAAGAAAAGCGAAAATTTGTTGGTATTCCAACAACTTCTGGTACAGGTTCTGAAGTCCGCCATTTGCTGTTATTACAGATGGAGATATTAAATATCCATTAGCAGACTACTCACTTACCCCCAACAATTGCGATTGTTGACCCAGCATTAGTTATGTCTGTGCCGGCAAGCGTTGCTGCAGATACTGGCTTAGATGTACTGACTCACGCGACTGAAGCTTATACATCAATCCTTGCTAACGACTATACCGACGGTTTGGCATTACAAGCCATTAAATTGGTGTTTGAAAACCTTGAAAAATCAGTCAAAGAATTTGACGAAGTCGCTAGAGAGAAAATGCATAACGCTTCAACAATTGCAGGGTATGGCATTTGCGAATGCGTTTTTAGGTATTTGCCACTCAATGGCGCATAAAATCGACGGTAAATTCCATACCATTCATGGTCGAACTAACGCGATTTTACTTCACACGTTATTCGTTATAACGGTACTCGCCCAACTAAAGTGGCAACCTGGCCGAAATACACACATTATGTTGCAGATACTCGCTTCCAAGATATTGCGAGAATGCTCGGTTTACCATGCGCTACCCCGCAAGAAGCGGTTGAAGCTTATGCTAATGCAGTACATGACTTAGCCGTACGCTGTGGTGTGAAAATGTCTCTTCGTGAACAAGGCATTGATGAACAAGCATTCCTTTCTGCTCGCAGAGAACTTGCTCTACACGCGTTTGAAGACCAATGCACGCCTGCTAACCCTCGTTTAGCAATGGTCGAAGATATGGAAGCAATTATGACCAAAAGCATTTTATGGTGAATAACCTTAACTCGCGACTAGCCAAACACTCAATGTAAAATATAAATGCCTGTACCGAATTTTTGGTGCAGGCATTTTTAATCATTATGCATATGTTTCTATTATTTCTGTAATCGCAATATGTAAAAATCACATATGTTGTTGATTTATCCATTATTATGACAAAATTTATCTTCAATGATAAGATAAGTCAGTCTCCTCCGATAAATCACTTACTTAAAGGAAAGCAATGGAACTTCGTTATTATTTCACTTACGCTGCAGTTTTTATACAGCTATTTTTGTATAGTTTTTACTCGCACATTAGGATGGTTTTTAATCTCTCAATAACTAAACGAAAAAGCGTTAACCTTAATCAGTTACTTAGTCGTTAATACCATTTTTCTATTACAACTTGCCCGTGTAATCTCCGCATTTGAAGTGTGGCACTTTTACTTGCCTTCTTATTATTTGCTTTTCTTGCCAGCATTTTTACCGCGTTTTGCTACCACTCAATGCGCAAGAAGAAAAGTCATTGGTTGCGTATCGCCTATCCGTTTATTCTATTTGGTAGCCTTGGTTTAGGGATCTATAACGCTTATGTACCTAAAGTGATACATCAAACCATTGTATTAGATAAACCATTGGATAAACCGCTACGCATTGGTGTAGCCAGCGATTTCCATTTAGGTAAATTATTCGGTGGAAAGCAGTTAGATAAGCTGGCAGAAATTTTTAATCAAGAGAATGTCGATCTTGTTTTACTACCGGGCGATATTATGGATGATAATGTTCAAGCTTATATTGCAGAAGATATGCGCCCGCATCTGGCTAAATTAAAAAGCACCTTTTAGGCGTCTATGCTACACTCGGCAACCATGATTTTTGGCCAACAAGAGCTTATTACTAAAGAAATTGAGGCAGCCGGCATTAAAGTGTTATGGGATCAAGCGGTCGAAATTGGCAATCAATTTTACCATTATCGGACGAAATGACCATCTTTATAAAAAGCGCCCAACCACCGCTGAACTATTGCAGAATATCAATACACAAAAACCGATTTTCTTAATGGATCATCGCCCTGATGAAATCGAAATCCATTCAACATTACCTATTGATTTACAAGTTTCAGGTCATACCCACAGAGGGCAAATTTTCCCTGCTAATATTGTGACCTATTTAATGTACCGTTTAGACTACGGCTATGAAAAATTGGCAATGGACATTTTGTGGTAACTTCTGGCTATGGCTTTTGGGGTATCCCACTACGCCTAGGGTTCTCAATCAGAAGTGTGATTTTAGAGGTGAAAGGAAATAAAAATCAGGGCGAAATTATTCGCCCTGTGTTAATTTAGATTTGCCAAATCATTGGATTTAATCGTAATGATTTAACCATATCAATAAAAGCCCTTAATACTACTGATATAGTTTTTAATAACCTCATCTTCAAGTAAAGAAACCTGAAAAATTAGGGTTCGAAACTATCTATTTTTAAATTGATTGCCAGTCGAATTTCTTGGCCTTCAAAAACCAAGGAGATTGGGCAATTAAATTTATGCTTCAAAAGCACATAATGTTTCCATCAATGCTGGTGTTAACGCATATCTTGCCATAATCTGATCATCTGAAAACACATTAAAATGACGATTAAATTCAGCATTATCCATTACTGCTTTTTCGCCTGAAGATTTTACGCCAAAAATCATCTTTATCACAGACATAAACATGATGTGTTAATTGCTTTGGAAAAAGTTGCTTTTAGCAAAATGCCAGAAAAATCTTTAATTAACAATGGTTTAATCTTAGTATCTTTTGCATTTTACGTGCAATCACATCCGCAATTTCAACCTTTACACCATCTACCTCACCATAAATTAAATCCTCACTACGCCAACTTTCGCAAGTCACATCATAAATTGCATAAAAATCTTGCATAGGTAACCCACTTTCTGGTGAATAAGTCAGATTAAAAATGCTGGACAATAGCTGTAATCACATTGAGTTTAAAATGCTTTAATAAAAGTCTCTTTTCTCTGTAAAAAGATACTTAACTAAATAAATCATTAACCCAAAAAGAGTAGTGCTTTTAAGATGACTTTTCTGATGCAAGCGTGCCAATAAATAAAAAAAGCAAAGATAGCTAATCCTATAGCCGATTTATTCGCTAATTTTTAGAAGAAGTAAACGCTCCTGTTCTAATTTTTCTAATTGGGTAAAACAGAATGCCTTCGATTGATTTTCCACCTTCCATTCTTAGTTTCCTATTTATTATTAAATAAGTTCTGCATATTTGGTGCTTTTGCCTCATTTTCAGGAATATCAAAAAGCTACCTTGTTTTGAAACCAAAAATTTTGCAACCATATTCGAAGGAAACATTTCAACAGCATTATTATAAATTTCAACCGCTGAATTGTATGCTCGTCTAGCCGCTGAGATTTTGCTCTTCTACTTCTGTTAATGCTTGTTGAACGTGCAAAATATTTTGATTCGATTTCAAGTCTGGATAGTTTTCAATCTGAATACGCAATCCATTCAATGCGCTAGAAAGTTGATTATTCAGTGCAAATTTTTCTGCACTCGAGTGAGTCATCTGTGCTTTTTCACGTAAACTCACAATTTTTGTAATAATTCTGACTCATGTGCCATATAAGCCTTTTGCTGTGGCAACTAAGTTTGGTAATAAATCATAACGGCGTTTTAGTTGAGCATCGACGCCAGCCTCAATACTTTTTACTTGATTTCGCTTAGCGATTAATCCGTTATAAAGAACAACGATAAATCCCACTAAAATAACAGCAAGAACAATTAAAATAGTGATTATGTTCATAACATTCTCCATTGATAAAAGACAAAGAAAAGCATAGTAACTATTTGCTGTTGAACATACAATATTTCCTCCAGCAATATTTTGACTATCTGCTAAAGCTGAATTGTTGCATTAAATAACTATTCATTGCACAAAAATTTTGCTAAAAAAATAAAGCGCAGCTTAACAAGACTGCGCTTTAGTTCTTACATCATTGCTGAAATATATTTCAACATCACACCAGCTGCAATCGCAGAACCGATTACGCCTGCTACGTTTGGTCCCATTGCATGCATCAGTAAAAAGTTTTGTTTATCATATTCCTGACCAACTTTATTTGATACACGCGCAGCCATTGGCACAGCAGAAACACTGCTGAACCAATTAATGGGTTGATTTTCTCTTTGCTGAATTTATTCATCAATTTCGCCATCAACACGCCACTTGCAGTCCCAATACCAAAAAGCTATCACGCCCAAGACTAAAATACCTAAGGTTTGTGGTTGGAGGAATTTATCCGCCACTAATTTAGCCCCCACAGATAAACCTAAGAAAATAGTTACAATGTTAATTAGCGCATTTTGAGCGGTATCGTTTAAACGTTCTACCACACCACTAACACGCATTAAGTTACCGAAACAGAACATCCCTAATAATGGTGCTGCATCAGGTAACAATAATGCCACAAGAACCAATAATACTATTGGGAAAAGAATTTTCTCTCAGTTTACTTACTGTACGACCTTGAACCATTCTAATCCGGCGCTCTTCATCATTAGTTAATGCCTTCATAATTGGTGGCTGAATAAGTGGTACTAATGCCATATAAGAATACAGCAACAGCAATGGCACCTAGTAATTCTGGTGCTAGTTTACTTGCTAAGTAAATTGCGGTTGGGCCATCTGCGCCACCAATAATCCCGATAGCTGCCGCTTGAGGCAAGGTAAAAGTCAATCACACCTAACCAGTTCAATCCTAACGCACCGAGTACGGTAGCAAAAATCCCAAATTGAGCAGCCGCACCATAACAATAAAGTTTTTGGGTTAGATAATAATGGGCCAAAGTCAGTCATTGCCCCAACACCCATAAAGATGACAAGTGGTGCAACACCATAACCAATAGCAACTTTATAGAATAACGCTAACACACCTGCTGTGTAGCCCATATCGCCCACTATAACTTCTAATTCATTTTTGAACGAAGGTATGCTAAAGCAATTGCCTCTTTTAAACTTTCTAATTCTAAGCTTGGACTATTCACTTTTGCCGCAATAACCGACAATTGTTCAGGCGTACCATGTTGCAGCAAGTTATCTAATGCTGTCATTGCAAGCCCAGCTTCTGGAATGTTAGAAAGTAAACCACAAAAGCCAATAGGTAAAAAGTAAAAAGAGGCTCAAATTTTCTGTGGTGCCAGCCAAAGCAAAAGCAAGCTTACAGCAATCATAATTGCCTGCCCCCACCCCATATGCATGATGCCCATGCTTTTAAAAAGCGCAATAATGCTATCCATGTTTTATCCTTTTTTGTAGCAACGTGATGATTACTTCGTAAAGGCGACAAAGCCGCCTTTACTAGATACTTAAAAAATTAAGCCAAGCTCATCATGACTTGCTCAACTGCCACTACATCGCCTTGTTTAACACTAATGCCTTGTACTACGCCTGCTTTCGCTGCACAAATTTGTGTTTCCATCTTCATGGCTTCTAAAATTAACAAGACATCGCCTTCAGCAACTTGTTGACCTTCAGCCACTTCAACTTTGAGGATAGTTCCCGCCATTGGCGCTTTAACCGGCTCAGCATTTGCACTTGCCGCCGGCGCAGGTTGGGCTGCCACAGGTTCTGCCGCTTGTGGCGCACTCGTTGGTGCGATATGCGTAATATCGCCACCTTCGCTCACTTTCACAACAAAGGCTTTGCCTTCAACTTCAATGGTATAAACTGCCGGAGATTGAGGCGCATGAGAAGCGGTCGGTTTTCCACTATTTTTTGCAATTTCTTTGCCAGTTGGCGCTGGTTCAAACGCCGATGGATTGTGGCGATTTTCTAGAATTTCCAGCCCACTTGTTGGAATAACGCAAACAATTAAAACATCATCCACTGCATTTTCTGCAAGCATAATGCCTTTTTCTTTGCTTGAGCTGTCACTTCTTGGACTAATTTTTCCCATTCTGGTGCAATATGATCTGCTGGTCTGTCAGTGAAATTGGTTGAGCACCTTCTAATACTCGAGCCTGTAATGCAGCATCAACCGGCGCTGGCGTTTTTCCGTACTCGCCTTTTAAAATCCCTGCGGTTTCTTTTGCAATGGTTTTATAGCGTTCGCCCATCAACACATTCATCACAGATTGTGTACCAACAATTTGTGAAGTTGGCGTCACTAGCGGAATATAACCCTAATTCTTGACGAACTTTGGAATCTCTTTGCAATACCTGATCTAACTTATCTGATGCATTTTGCTGTTTGGATTTTTCAAGATTAGTTAGCATGCCACCAGGAACTTGTGCGACTAAAATTCGGCTATCAATACCACGAAGCTGACCTTCAAATTAGTGCATATTTTTACGAACACCGCGAAATAAGCAGAAATTCGCTCTAACGCTAAAATATCTAATCCAGTATCGAAACGACTACCTTGTAAGGTTGCCACAATAGATTCCGTTGCTGGATGACCATAGTGCCAGACATAGATGAAATAGAAGTATCAACTCCATCAACACCCGCTTCAATCGCTTTTAATAACGCTATTTCAGCCATCCCTGTCGTGAGAATGGCAATGTAAATGTAATTCCACATCAAATTGTTTTTTTAATTGCACGTGCCATTCTTCTGCAGCCAGCGGCGTTAAAATACCAGACATATCTTTAATCACTAAAGAATCAATGCCGATTTCTAAAAAGCTGCTCAGTTACATCCAACCAGTTTGTAACGTATGAACTGGGCTAGTGGTATAACTTAATGTACCTTGTGCATGACCGCCCTGTTTTTTGACCGCTTGTAGCGCTTGTTTCATATTACGCGGGTCATTTAATGCATCAAACACACGGAATACATTCATACCATTTGCCACAGAACGCTCAACAAATTTATCGACAACATCATCTGCATAATGACGATACCCTAATAAATTCTGCCCACGTAGTAACATTTGTAACGGCGTATTCGGAATCGTCAATTCACGTAAACGTACCCAGGGATCTTCCCCTAAAAAGCGGATACAGCTATCAAAGGTTGCACCACCCCAAGCTTCTAAAGACCAAAACCGATTTTATCTAACTCTGCTGCAATAGGGAAGCATATCGTCCAAACGTAAACGGGTCGCAAATAAAGATTGATGCGCATCGCGTAAAAACGACATCGGTAATCGCAATTTTCGTTGTATTCGTCATAATTTATTCCTTTTTATTTTTACAAACCTTGTCTATGATGGGCAATGGCTGCTGCAATAACAGGACGCAACCGTTCAATATCATCAGTGTGCGAAAGGATTGTTTGCAGCAGGCTTAGGCGGAATTGGAGCAACAATAGGTTCGGGGAAATATCGGTTGATCAGTAAAGACATCCACTTAACAGCATAGATCAGGATGAATAAAAATCATCACAAATCCCATACCGGAAAACATTAAATTGACTACCTTCACCAAACAGTTCAGCGTGGGTCATAACAACTCCTTATGCAATTTGATGGGAATATTAAGATAAAAACCGCTTGTTTCGCAAACGGTTTCCGCCATAAGTTTGAAATAGATCACACTTTGGAGGTATAAATATAAGAAATCAGCATACTGTTAAATTTCAAAGCATTTTTGCAAATCATCTTCAAAAATCTAACCGCTTGTATTAGCTCTAATTATTTACATATCCAAGCTTTCAGGTTTATTTCTCACCCTTCCTTTTACCCCACTAAAACCGATATCATGCTGAGCGATCCGGCAATCAGATTATCGTTGAAAAACGTAATCTCGTCTTGCGGTTCGCGTAATGCCATGATGTACAGCAATGGCAAATAATGATCTGGTGTTGGCACAGAAAGCTCGGCTTTTTCACCTAACTGCTCGTAATGCACCAAAGTTTCATCATCTTGTGTCGCAATCGCCTGATTGACCGTTTCACGGAAAGCAAACGCCCAGTCATAACCCGCGCCGATTTGATCAATATGTTCCCAACTTATCGCTCTTAGATTATGCACAATGTTGCCGCCCCAATAATCAACACACCTTGTTCTCGCAAAACAGATAATCGCCAGTTGAAATGCCACTCTGCTGATTGCAAACGGTTAAGGCTCAGTTGCACCACGGGAATATCAGTATCAGGGATAGAAATTTCAACACCGCCCAAGCACCATGATCAAAACCACGCGTTGGATTTGAGCTCAACATTTTCTGGCTGTATAATGACTGCACTTGCTCTGCCAACTCAGGAGAGCCTGGTGCGGGATATTGCACTTGGCTGAGTTCATCAGGAAAACCGTAGAAATCATAAATCATTTCAGGGTGTTCACCTGATGTCACCTGCAAACGGCTGCTGCACCAATGGGCTGAAATCATCAAAATGGCTTTTGGTTTTGGAAAGTTTTATGTGATTAGGCTGAAATTCTGATTGAACGGGTTTTTCTTTATCTACACATCATCGGGCTACCTGCCCAACAAACAATACAGGCATTTTTCATGATTTACTCCTCGTTATCGGATACAGCAGATTGTACGGATAAATTTTGGGGCTGACGTAGATTAGCAGTTATGCTAGGCTACGAAAATGCAGATAACCAATTGTAAATTAAGCAAGAGAGTTCAAAATAAACTACTTGAATTTTTTGTACTCCAAGTTACCGCCCGTTCCGCTGCCGATATTTTGGGCATTCAGCCCAACTCCGCTATTCTGTTCTACCGCAAAAATTCGTATGGTTATCAGCCATTATCTGGCCTTGGCTGCCGATGAGGTTTTTGAGGGCTCTGTCGAGCTGGACGAAAGCTATTTCGGCGGACGGCGTAAAAGGCAGACGTGGTCGCGGTGCGGCAGGAAAAGTGGTTGTCTTCGGCATTCTGAAACGCAACGGACGGGTCTATACCGTTGTCGTGGATAATGCCAAGTCTGATACGTTTGACTGCCCTGTCATCAAACAGAAAAATCATGCCGGACAGCATTGTTTACACGGATAGCCTGAGCAGCTACGACAAGTTGGACGTGAGCGGTTTTCATCCATTACCGCATCAACCATTCCAAGGAATTTGCAGACCGTCAGAACCACATTAACGGCATTGAGAATTTTTTTGGAATCAGGCAAAACGCGTCTTGCGCAAAATACAACGGAATCGATCGCAAATCTTTCCCGCTGTTCTTGAAAGAATGCGAATTTCGATTTAACTTTCGGCACATCGTCTCAACAGCTTAAAAATCCTGCAAAAATGGTGTGAATTTAGGGGCTAATCTACTAGTACAGCCCTTAAAAATTTCTGATGGCGGTTGCCTGAAAAAGTAGGAATTGGATTTGAGAGAAGGTTTTTGCATATGCTGGTTTTCGTGAAGGCCTACGCAGGATCAGCGTTGTCAGCGTTTTCGGTATATGTTAATATTCTGCAAGGGTATCTGTTTAATCATATTCGAACTTAGTTATCAAGCATAATTATCAGTATCCGAAATTCCAGTTAATTAAATATTCAGAGACAATCGTTAAGATTGATTTAAGGATGAAAATGCAAGACCAAGAAAACATTAAAAACCAAGAAGAACAAGAAAACCAGCTAAAGAAGACAATGGTGCCATGACCAAGTTGCAAGATGTGTTAAATCTTGCGCATGACCAGCTCATCCCGATAAAGATTGATGCCGTCATCCGCGCCAATACTCGGGTGACCGGAACCAATATGTGGGTATTGATATTTGCCATTGCTGTGGCGAGTATCGGTCTGAATGTCAACAGCACGGCGGTAGTGATCGGCGCGATGTTGATTTCGCCGTTGATGGGGCCGATTGTGGTATAGGTTACGGTTTGGCGGTAGAGGATACTGCGCTTATCCGTCAAGCCGTGCGCAATATTATTATATTCGTCGTCATCAGCTTGATTACCGCTACGTTGTATTTCCTGTTAACCCCTGCTTAAAAGAGGCGCAAAGCGAGCTTTTGGCGCGTACTCAGCCGACCCTTTGGGATGTGTTGATTGCCTTCTTCGGCGGTAGTGCGGGTATTGTGGCGCTGACCCGAAAAGAGGGAGGCAATGTCATACCGGGTGTGGCGATTGCTACCGCATTGATGCCGCCCCTGTGTACTGCGGGCTACGGACTGGCACATGGTAACTGGCACTACTTTCTCGGTGCTTCATATCTTTTTGCCATCAACTGCGTGTTCATCGCTTTTTCGACCTTGTTGTTTTCCAAATTGCTCAAGCTGCCGCGCAGAGTTGGTAACGGAATCCAAACGCCGGTTGCAAAGCATCATTATTACTGCCGTCGTGTTGGCTGTGATGATTCCGAGCAGCTATGGCATCGGGACTGGTGCGTCAGGAGCTGTTTAATACCAAAGCCAACAATGCCATCGCCGCTGCACAACAGCAGGAAGGTTTTTCGTGCTGCGTAAGATGTTGAACCACAGAGAAAAATAAAGTCGGTCTGATTGTCAATCGAACGGGCAATGCTGAGAAAAATTTCCGCCTTGCTGGTGAAAAAGCCTTAGCGTCGGGGGTGAAAAGAGCCGAAGGTAAACGTGGTTTATGCGGGAGGACAATGCCAAAATCAAAGAATTGCTGGCAAGCCAAAACAACCCGGTTCAGCAGCAAAATGAGCTGAAAGAGCAACAGGCCTATATCGATACCGTACTGGCAGGCAAAAGCCTCCGATATCGACGATGCAGCGGTGCTAAGAATTAAAAGCCCAATATCCGGAAGCGGAAAAAATCGTTGTCGGACGCGGCTTGGCTTGGGATAAGCGCAAACAACGCCTGTTTCCGAACAGTCTGAAAGCCAAAAACGCAGAACCGAAGACAGATACATATGACGATATCGTCGTTGTTCTCTCTCGAATTGGAGCAGCCATTACCCTGCCAAAGATTACGAGCGGATACAGGCGTGGTTACGCCAGCGTTATGAGGGTAAGGTAGTGCGCATATTGCAAACGCACAAGTCTCAGACAGATAAACCGTCTAACGAATAATCGCCTTCAGGCTTTATACATTTCCGAGAAATCATTGATTGTTCCTAGTACACCAAATCCGCCTCAAACACGCCTCTCAAGGCGTTGGAGAGGCGGATTTTTTCTGCGCGTTCGAGCATGTCGCGGGTGATGTGTGTTTCGATGATGGTGTCCGCGCTCAAGTAGGTTTGCAGCTTTGCAACGGAAAGCGGAATGTCAATGGTTTGTCCGCCGAATTGCAGCACTAATTTTTCCGATTCAAAATAAAGTTTGGCGTTCATATTGCCTCCATTTCCGTAGGCGGGCATTCCTGCCCACCGTTTATATACCACCCAATTTTATTGGTGGCGGAATGCCCACCCTACCCAACTAAAACCGACGTCATGCTGAGCGATCCTGCAATCAAATTATCATTGAAAAACGTAATCTCGTCTTGCGGTTCGCGTAATGCCATAATGTACAGCAACGGCAAATAATGATCTGGTGTTGGTACAGAAAGCTCGGCCTTTTTCACCCTAACTGTTCATAATGTACCAGCGTTTCATCATCTTGTGTTGCAATCGCCTGATTGACCGTTTCACGGAACGCAAACGCCCAGTCATAACCCGCGCCGATTTGATCAATATGTTCCCAGCTTATCGCTCTCAGATTATGCACAATGTTGCCACTGGCCATCATTAACACGCCTTGTTCTCGCAAAGCAGCCAACTTTTTCGCCAGTTGAAATGCCATTCTGCCGATTGCAAACGGTTGACGATCAGTTGCACAACGGGAATATCGGCGTCGGGATAGAGAAATTTCAACACCGCCCAAGCGCCGTGATCAAAACCACGCGTTGGGTTCAACTCGACATTTTCCGTCTGTAATAATGACCTCACTTGCTCCGCCAACTCAGGTGAACCTGTGCGCGGGATATTGCGCTGACTGAGCTCTTCAGGAAAGCCGTAGAAATCATAAACCATTTCAGGGTGTTCACCTGAGGTCACCCTGCAAACGGCTGCTGTACCAATGCGCTGAAATCATCAAAATCGATTTTGGTTTAGTAAACTTTTGCGTAATTAGGCTGAAATTCTGATTGAACGGGTTTTCTTTATCTAACGCATTCATCGGGCTACCATGCCCAACAAATAATACAGGCATTTTTTTCATTACTTTCTCCTCAATATTTGATGGAGCAGATTGTACAGTTAAATCTTTGTGTGAAAAATACCACTTTATGAACAACATCTTTTACTAATCGAAAATAATGAATGGTAAGGTTTAGAGATATGGGCGTATTAAATAGGGAAATATTACAAAGTGCGGTTAAATTTCACTAAAATTTTACTTAAAATTTTACTTCATTTACAGTTTATTATCTTTATATTTGAGGCGTATTATGGTTATTAGTTTTACATAACCCCCTAAATTTATTTAGGTAAATATATTATTTCTATTTAATAGGAGATTGAATAATGAAAAATTATTCACAGCTGTGCTTTCTGCGGCAACGATTGCTGTGCCGTTTTTGCTTCTGCGAATACTGCACCACAAACAGAACAAAGTGCAGTACAACCGGAAAAAGCAAAAGGCGTTTGGATTGATGTGCGTTCTGCTGAGGAATTTAACGCAGGTCATTTACAAGATGCCGTGAATATTCCGCACGATAAAATTGTTGAAGGCGAAAAAGCGCTTGATCAGCTAAAGATGAACCGATCAATCTTTTATTGCCGTAGTGGTCGCCGTGCGAAATCGCGCTCACTGAGCTGAAAAATGCCGGCTATACCTAATGTAACCAACCATGGCGGTTATGAAGATTTGAGTGAAAAAGGATTGAAATAAACAACGATCATTTGAATGAAATCCCTGCAAATTAAGCATTTAGGGGATTTTCTTTGTAAAGAGCGGTCAGATTTTCAGGTATTTTTGCAATTGCAATGCGATCTCGTATGTACCAAAAACCAAAAACTCAGATTAGAGCAAACTGGCTTTGACCTAAAAGCAGGGATCTACTTCGTCGTGCTTTTAATGCATCTTCAACGGTTAGTCCTAACGCTTTAGCAACACCTTCACCATACGCAGGGATCACACCAGTGACAGTTACGAATATGACGATGTTTGATAAAAATCAGGGGCATCTCCCATTGCAGCCGCAGTGTGCTGAATAACGCTTTGTTTTTGTTCTGCATTCATTAAGTTAAATAATGCACGCGGTTGGCTGAAGTAATCGCTATCATCGTTACGATAATCCCAGTGTGCTGCATCACCATTAATGCGAAGTGGTGGTTCAGCAAAGTCTGGTTGTTGTTGCCATTGGCTGAAGCTGTTTGGCTCGTAGTGCGGTAAGCTGCCGTAGTTGCCGTCTACACGACCTTGCCCATCACGTTGATTACTATGAACAGGGCAACGTGGACGGTTTACTGGAATTTGACGACGAGTTCACACCAAACGATAACGTTGTGCGTCTGCATAGTTGAATAAACGGAAAGCTTGTAACATCTTATCTGGGCTTACGCCGATACCTGGAACTAAATTGTTGACGCAAATGCTGATTGCTCTACATCAGCAAAGAAGTTTTCAGGATTACGGTTAGCTCAAACTCTCCTACCTCAATTAACGGATAATCTTTTTTCGGCCACACTTTAGTTAAATCGAATGGATGATAAGGCACTTTTTCTGCATCCGCTTCAGGCATAATTTGTACATATAATATCCATTTAGGAAAATCGCAGCGTTCAATTGCTTCATATAAATCACGTTGCTGACTTTCAGATCATTGCAATGACAGCTGCTGCTTCTGCATCTGTTAAGTTTTATACCTTGTTGTGTACAGGAGGTGGATTTCACCCAGAAACGCTCACCTGCTTCATTCCAAAAACTGTAAGTGTGTGAACCAAATCCATGCATATGGCGATAGCTTGCTGGAATACCACGATCACTCATCACAATGGTTGCTTGGTGCAATGCTTCTGGTAATAATGTCCAGAAATCCCAGTTGTTAGTTGCTGAACGCATATGGTTCGCGGATCACGTTTTACTGCTTTGTTTAAGTCAGGGAATTTACGCGGATCACGTAGGAAGAATACTGGTGTGTTGTCACCCACTAGTCCCAGTTACCTTCTTCGGTATAGAATTTTAACGCGAAACCACGAATATCTCTCTCAGCATCAGCAGCACCACGTTCACCAGCAACAGTAGTAAATCGAGCAAACATTTCTGTTTTTGCCTCACTTCACTAAAAATTTTGCACGTGTATTTAGTAATATCGTTTGTAACAGTGAATGTCCTGAATGCTCCAGAACCTTTTGCATGCATGCAGGCGCTCTGGAATAACTTCACGTACAAAAATCTGCTAATTTTTCATTTAGCCATAAATCCTGTGCAAGTAGTGGACCACGCAGGGCCAGCTGTTAAACTGTTTTGGTTATCAGCAACAGGCGCACCATTACCCATTGCTGTACAGGTTAGAAATGGGAAAGGGCATTTAGAACTCACAGAAAACTCCTTATAAAAATAGTATTAGCTTGAAATAAATTTTGCTAAACATAATATGAAAAAGCTTTACCAATTGAAATCTATCAAATCAATTTGATTGATTAAACATGAGTGTTTTCTCTTGAAGTTTTTATAAAATTTAATAGAGGTTTTCTAGTAAAAATTTTGGCATTTTCATAAGCCGTCAATTTTGTTTTGTGAGTCCAGACAAATCTAATTGCCGCTATAAAATTACTAAAATAGAATAGCAATTGATTAAAAGTCGCTTATTTTTCTACAATAGAATTTTAGTGATCCCTTACAACCTTTCTCGAGGGATCAGTAAAGTTAGGATAATAGGCAGCAATGTGAAATAATAACAATCAATAAAGATTGTAACTTTTGATTTTAAATACAATATGCAACAGGAAAGCTATAAAGATGGGTTTTTGGTGAGTGGTCAGACTCGAACCGACACGCTTATTCGGCATAGTGAGACAAAATAGTTGCTAATCCGTCAAAAACATGCCATGTGGACAAACAGTTGCTAATGTTTATTTTTAAAATATTAGCAACTCTTTTTATTTATCCTTTATAAACATAACCTTACGTTTTCGTTTCAATCCATTATGATTATTTAATTGACGCTTAGATATTTAAATAATCCCTCTAGCCTATTTATTTGGTATTTTCTATATTCATTTTCAGTATGCTTTTCAAGGTAAATAAATAATTCATATAATACTTCAAACCCAGCAGAAGCCCTCTTACATTTTCTATGTTTATAAGGAAAATAACCTTTCATTTCCTTTATCACTTCTTTCTTTTATCCTCATGCTTTATAAAACCAAGCATATAAACGACGATAAAAAGTCATTTTTGAACTTTTTACCAATGATTTCGCAATTATTTTCACTCCTTTACCTGCTTGTGACTGATGTTTTTCTTTAATTTTCGCATCACAATCGCGACCATATGAAACTGACACACTCTAGCAGGAGTATTAAATAGTTCTTTCATTTAGACCTCGCCTACCATCACAAGTAATTGATTGAATTATATAGCTCTTTTCTTTAATCTATTTAATGCAAGTTTATAGTAGATATCTTTTTCCGTCCTTACAAAATGATATGAAACGACTTTATCTGTGAATCCATCATCACTAAAAACACCAGAATAACGATGAAAAAGATCGTATCCATAATGATGATTAAGGTATCGATTTTAGGCACGATTTAAAAAGATGTTTTAGGGCTTTATCAATACTATCAATGTTTGTATGTTCTAACTGAACACTGATATTTTATCGCGAGCTGTTGATAGGTTTGTTTTCCAGAGGTGCAATCAGCCCAAATTTTAATAGGATCTAATTTGTAGGATAAATGTTTTATGGCATTGATTACAAAAATAACGTTGAGCATTATTTTGCTTACATGTTTCTTTTATTCTTGCACTTTGGCAAAATGGACAGTTTTTGTTCATATTTCGAAAATAGGGCTTAAAGCCTTGTACTATAAGGCTTTAAGCCACTTTCTAGCAACTATTTTAGTCTCATTATGCCGCTTATTCAGCGGCGGATTTTGAATCAAATGCGTAGGAATATATTCTATTAAATTTCTAAAACATTTCTCTTATTTGGTGTACATCGCCAATACATCCAAAAATGAGCATTGATTACCTAATCAACAGTTGCAATATTACATAGCTTTTTATGTTTTTAAAGCCTGAATGTAGAAAATCTTCAGCTCTATCAAGAAAAAAACTTGACTTTATTCTGTAATATTTCCAATAGCATCTTAACCATGGCATACACGTTATTGAGTCCACGACTTGAGGGTTTAATCTCTTAAAGTAAATATGAAATTTATTATTGATAAAAATAATTTTGTAAAGATTGAATCAGAACGGCAGCTACAAATGCTGAGATACAATTGGCACGTTAATGAAAATCTTTTCACTATTATCAAAGACAAAAAGAAAGACGAAAAATAGAACGCCCCTTAGGAGTAACTGTCCAATGTTATATGCTTTAAAGAAAAGTCGTGGACTGTTCGTCGATGATGAAACCGTAGAAAAATTATTTTTCATATGCTCGAGATAGTATAAAGATTATTTTAAGACTAGATTTCCATTTGATGCAGTTATTGTAATACCATCTAAGCATAATATAGGGTATAAATTAGCACACATTATTGGTGAGCTCTATCAAGTCCATGTTATTACAGGCTACCTGATGAAGAATGCTCCAGATGCTGTAATTAATGAAATCATACATAGCCCTGATATTCAACCAGACACAAAACAGCGGATAAAGACAGCAATCCAGAGAAATATGAGCCATTTATCAATTAAAGATTGCAACCAGAGGATAGAGAATATGTGTCTGTTTTAGTAAAAAGATGTTGCTGGCTTCCTATTAATACTAGAAAAGTTTTACTAATTGATGATATTTATGCATCAGGTTCAACTTTAAATAGCGCAAAGAAATTAGTTAAGCAATTATCTCCACAGGTTGAAGTGGTTTCTGCATTAACACTATTTAGCCCTCTTCATATATATTTGATTTTACATAAATGTACTAGAATTATTTTTAGACAGGAAAATGTCCCTCGGTCTTAAAACAAAAGCAGGATCCGTAGGAGCTAACCAAAGCAACTTATAATGAGCAGTATTGCACGTTAGGCAGAGGCTAACAAAAACTCAATGGGGAGCTTATGCTCCTCATTATTTTTATAAATTTCCTTTTCAATTTTGTACTAAAAAGCCTTTACATTTTTCTGTATGTTGTCTAATGCAACTTTTTACAACTAAAGCAGGAAAACGTATGAAGACTTTTAATTCTGACTATTCAACATAATAACTAGCTTGGTCCAAAACAGCTAGTGCTTTCATTCCCAAATTTATGTGTACGCTCGAATATTCAATACATATTGAATCACTACAGTTTAGATTTTAAACCAAAGTTAAGACCTGATAATGTTTTTGGGACAAAAATAGACCATTTTGGAAATATTTTTGCTCCTAAATTTATTGAATGGAATCATTACCAAAATGACTATTTAATCAGATCAATCCAGCATGAAGAGTTATTTAATCTGTTCTCCCAGATTATTTCAAGCACGCTACAAAGAACAATGGAATTTGAGATACAAACAATAAAACAATGTTAGTAGTTCTAAATCTGATTTAATTAATCTTCATTCATTAGATGAGTTAGTTATTCAAGACAGCCAAGATTTAATTCCAAGTATTTTCATTTGAATCAATGCGAAAAATATGAAACATTATGAAAGTAAAATTTTTCATACAACAATGAAGATGTATCTTGTGAACAGTGGACTGGTCTAGTAACTCGACATAATGATGGAGGTAGCCATCATTTTCGCTGCTGCCAGATATATTGCTAAACAATTAAATCATCCTATAAATCTTACCTCTAAATTAGAAATTTATTCATTAAACAGCAGTGTAATTGCCCAAAATTTTTAGAAAATATACTATATTCTTATTATCTTCACGTAATGCAGCCTTGTACAATTCACTATAGCGATTGTTTGTATTATTCAAAAATTAACTTTATTACAGCCCCTATCGAATCATATTACAGTTCAATAGATGAAGATCATAAGACATTGAGAATATTTGCTTTTTATGCAGAATAGTAGGAAAAGCACGAAAAATCATTGAATCATTTAATAATTCCGAGTGCATAAATTTAGAGAATATTTTAATGATTTATTATCTAAACAACATACATTGAAAACCAAACTTGCTAGTGTTCTATAAGACGTAGAAGGATAATGAGAGCTTCTCTCATTATCTTTCAACTAAAATACTACAGCAAATTTACTGAATCTCTTAGCATTTCCACATCATGTTCAATATATCCCAATGTAAACATTAATATCTTTGTGTCCTAATAATTTCTGCACAACATAAACATTTTCAGGATTTTTCATTAATGATGTTGCAACGGTATGTCTTAAACGATGCGGAGATGATATAAATCCGACAACATTAGATAGACACCGAAAAATATGAGTAACCTGATTGACACTCATATTTTTCCCTCTTCTACGAGTAACTTTGGAGAATAAGTTAAAATTGAATAATTAACTATCTTTTTGGTTGTTTCCGTTCTCTTAGCTTCCCTAATAGAAACTTGATATGAGGATACAAATTATCTGATATTGGGACTATGTGGTAATCATAATTTTTGTTAATTTCAGGAGAACATCTAGATAATCTTATGGCTAAGATCCACGTCTTGTATTTGCAACTGTACCAACTGTGAACGGCGAATTCCAGTACAACGTAATATCAACAAGGCAATTAATAAACCAACTTGGTTTTAACATTTCAGGTAATTCAACATTCCATCTAAAGCATAGCTCAATTTGTCTAATTGTCCTGTTGATAATGTCTTGCGTTTAGATTCTTTGATAAATAGCCCATAAAATGGATTACTTTTGAATTTGAAATCATATTGTACTTAATACCAACATTATAGCTTGTAAACTGACTCTGAGCTCCTCATTGCGAGAAAACGTTGTACAATTTGTTCCTGGCATTTCCATACTGTAAAACTGAATAGATAAATTCTGGAATTTTTCCAATGTGATAAGACAATGGTTGACAAAAAGTCGTCTTCCCATTGAAGGTCTTGCACCGATTACAATGAAATCTCCAGCTTGCCCCCCCATAGTAACTTCATCTAACTCTTGAATACCCGTTGGAGTAGCTGTAACAGGATCGGCATTTTGAGCGAAGGACTCCATTCGTAATACCACCTTTTCCAGGTTCCATTCAAGTCAGCAACGCTCTGTCTTGCTGAGATAAAGTCAAATCAGTAAATTGTTTTCCACATCTTCAAGTAGCTCATCCAACTTTTCAGCCGATTTTGTTGCCTGTATTTCAGAAATAATGTGCTGGGCTCAACTTTTAAAGCTTACGCTGCTTGCTATACAAAATGACAATATCAACATAAATCTTAAAATTTGCTGTGATTGGGGTGATTTGAACCAACTCTGCAACATAAGCAAAGCCACCGAGTTGTTCCAAGATACTTTGCTCAGTGAAATATTGATCTCAAAATCAATATGTCTACTGATTTACCATTGCTTAATAAAGCATAAATTCCTTTAAAAAGGACCTGATGCGCATGTAAGTAAAAGTCATTTAGAGTGATAACATCAGCAATCTCATCAAATAATGTGTTATCACTGATAAGCCCATCTAAAACAGCACTTTCTGCATCTATAGAATAAAGTTCAACTGGTTTTGCTTTAACCATATCTACTCCTTATCCATAAAATGGCTATGAGCAAATTGTGGCATTAACAATGAGCAAAGTTGTTGAATAGTTCGATACTCAGAACAATTCTATTGATATACAGGAACCGAAATGTTGCCGCTTCACGATAAGCCACTTTATCTGGTACAGTAAAATCAAGTAATGTTTTCGATTCATCAAATTCTGTTGCAAATAATGTATGCAAGTGTTCTGAAACAAATTTCACATCATTAGTGTGATCAACACAGTTAATAACCGCTTTTAATGGAGTAAGAGTGAATCCGAAATTAGCAAATGTTTGTGGATCTTGATACATACCAATTGTGTCGCGGATAAATTCTTTAGCCGATAGGATATGTGGAAGAATTGGACAGAAAAGTACATCTGCTGCTAAAACTGACATATCAACGGTAATATCGCGCGTACCACGAGTATCTACGATAACCACGTCATAACCTTCAATTTTGCTCAGTAATAAACTAACACGAAGTGCGCCCTCAGGCGAATCCCGTAACATAGGGCTAATTTTATTGGATTGGTCATTTGACTGGATTAAGTCAAGATTCTGGATTTTAGTTTTCGAAATAATATGAGATGGCTCAACATCTCTAAAATGAAGAAACTCATAAGTACCACCACGTGCCTGATAATCTAAGGCATAGTAAGAACTTAATGTTGGCTGCGTATCCGTATCAATAAGAAGGATTTTGAGACTATGTTCAGCACAAAATGCACCAATATTTGCTCCATTTGTACTCTTTGCAGAACCGCCTTTAGTTGATGTAACGCTAATAACAAAGGGCTTATTTGAAGCGTCCGTAATAGATTCATAATTTACTCTACTTAACAAAGAATTTAACGTTAGGAGTATTGGCTTGTAGAGGAAGTATTTTTAATATGGTGCCTGAGGTCGGACTCGAACCGACACGATTATTCATCGGCGGATTTTGAATCCGCTACGTCTCAATTTCGTCACTCAGGCTAGAGTAGACTTTTCTGAGATTTCTGCCAGAGTGTTACTGGTTCTACCGTAAATGATTTTTGAATCCGCTACGTCTACCAATTTCGTCACACTGGCTAGAAATTTGTTGGAGGATTATAGAATAACTCTCATTTCTCTGGCAAGTAAAAAGCGTTTTTATCTTTTAACTGGAGCAATTTTATGCACTTTAAACTGCGGGTTATTCACACTTTCTGTGGATAACTCCGTGAGTAACCTCGAATAATATCTTTTAACAGATTGATTTTTATTAAAGAATAATTCAAATTTTTAGCCGTTTACATCATCTTAAGAAGCAATTTCTACGACTTCACTTATCACTCTGACCTTCTGCTAATCGTGTGCTTAATCTGTCGCCTTTTTGAACCTGTTTGGTTGAGGTCAATACTTCACCATTTTCTGCTTGAGTGACCGAATAACCTCGGCTTAAAATTTTTAATGGGCTTAATCCATCAACTTGGGCGCATAACTGCCTTAAATTGGCTATTCTGCCCGCATCCAACTTTTCTCGATTGCGATATTGAAGGCGGTAAGCTAACTGTTGTTGATATTGCTGCTTTTTATGCACTTGCATTGGAGTGGATTTCGCTCAAAACGTTCTAACATACTCTGCCATTGTTGGTTAATATTTTGCCAATATTGTTGAGTTTGCAAATCTAAACGAGAATTTAACCGCTTGAGTGCTTGCCTTTTTCAGCTAACTGTTTCACTGGATGCTGAATTTCTGCTCGCTGTTTTAATTGATTCAGTTTTAGAGATTGATGCGCAATGCGTTGCTGCATAGCCAAATTCATACGATTAGTTAATTGATGAAGCTGTTGCATGCCAAGCTAATCGCTGATTTTGGATGTTGAGCATTTAAACGAAGCGTAAGCTGAGATAATTGGGTTGTTTTATCAGACCACGATCAAAAGCCAAACCTACTTTGTCAAATTGATGCTGTAATTGTCTCAATGAGTTCTTGGCAATCTCGGCTAGCCAACTCAGCGGCCGCTGATGGAGTCGGTGCGCAGATCCGCAACAAAATCAGCAATGGTTACATCGGTTTCACTGACCAACTGCACTAATAATTGGAATGTTGGAATGATCAAATGTATAAGCAACCTCTCTTCATTAAAACACCATAAATCTTCCAGTGAACTGCCTCCACGCCCCACAATCAACATACATCACATTCTTGACGAATATTCGCTACTTGGATTGTTGAAACAATCTCATCAATCGCTTCTGTTGCCTGAACTGTGTCGGATAAATGATTACAGAAAGGCTTGGATCACGGCGTGCCAAAACGTGCAAAAATATCTTGCAATGCCGCACCACTAGAAGAGGTAATAATACCCTACACGCCCTAGCAAATACCGAATTGGCTTTTTATGTTCTTGAGCAAACAATCCTTGAGCCGCTAATTTCATTTTAGCTGCTCAAATTGTTGTTGTAATAAGCCCTCGCCAGCCGGCTGCATACTTTCGATAATAACCTGACAATCCCTCGTGGCTCAGCTAAACTCACACTTGCACGAACAAGCACTTGCCATACCATTTTGTGGCTTAATTGACTCGAAGGTTTTTCTATTTTAAACATCGCACAACGCACCTGTGCGTGCTGATCTTTAAAGTCAGATACCAATGGCCAGAAACAGGCTGACTAAAATTAGAGATTTCACCCTGTTAGCCAAACTTGTCCGAATTCAACTTCTAGTAAATGACTTTTGAACAGAATAATTGAGTTGAGAAACAGTGAGCACGATTATTCAAAAATGCTTCTATTTGGAAGATAGCTGATAGGAAAAAGCCCCGATAAAAATCGAGGCTAAGTATTTGAGTTGCCGGGGGCCGGATTTGAACCAACGACCTTCGGGTTATGAGCCCGACGAGCTACCAAGCTGCTCCACCCGCGTCTGATAGTGCATATATATACACTTTATTTTTATCCGTGCAACGTTTTTGATCAAAATCATATAAATGTACTAATTTTTAAAACAAATAAAATGGAAAATAACCTATGTAAGATTTTGCAAAAGCCCAAACTATCCCCTGTTGTTTACTGGTAATTTTGCTATCCTAATTGCTTTATTTCTCTTATTAAAAACTAGGTTAGAAAATGATGAATTGGAAAGCAATTGGAAAATGGACTGCACTAGCTAGCATCGCTTTTTGTGTTGTTTCTTGTACCACGTCTAAAAACAACTAAGCCGAACTCATGGCTATTATAATGCTGAAAATGCTAAATTAGGTGCTGTTTATAAAAACCGCCAAATGATGCCAGCTATATGCATTTTGCGATGTTAGTAGCGTAGAAAAACAAACAAAATATCGTTAATGGACATGATCATTCAACAATTAAATATGTTCGCGCTTATTCTGGCAACTTTACTGGCCGTTGCCGGCGTATATAGCAAAATTCAACGCTGGGTTGCGCGGGAGCTAATGTAGATGATTTAGCGGAAATACGGCATTAACGCTAACTTAATGCGTGGACAAGATGGCTTCAAAATGTGAACCTCGACTGGCTGTTACGCACCTGTATTACAGGCTCGTCGCTTCCCGCAAGGCGAATTCCAACATCCGCTTTACCGTCTTCCAGCCAATAAACGCTTTACCCGTGCACAAATTTATAATGGTGCGCTCGCAGGTCAAGGTTTAGAATTAGGCTATTCAAATTCAATGGTTGATAACTTCTTCTTAGGCGTACAAGGTAGTGGCTTTATCGACTTTGGCGAAGGACAATTAAGCCATGTTGCCTATGCCGGTCAAAATGGCTTCAAATATGCATCTCATGGGTCGCTTATTGGTTGAAGATGGTGAAATTCTAAAAAGAAAAATGTCAGCACAGCTATTAAGGATTGGGCAAAACGCAACCCTGGTCGTACGCAATCTTTACTTGAGCGTAATCCATCTTACGTTTTCTTCAAATTTGATGATACCCATGAAGTAAAAGGATCTGCTGGTGTGCCTTTAGTTGCCTTAGCCTCTGTCGCTTCGGATAAAAGCATTGTGCCTTCTGGCAGTGTTGTATTATTGAAATGCCGTTAATTAACGTCACGGCGATTTTGCGCAAATATGAAATGCGCCTAATGGTTGCATTAGATGTGGGCGGTGCAGTAAAAGGCCATCACTTCGACCTCTACCAAGGCGTTGAAGCATTCATAAAAAGCTGCGGGCTAAGACTTACTTAAACACTTTGGCCGTGTTTTGGAATGTCAAACCAATCGCTTTCCTGTATCAATGAAAGGGCGTGAACACACGCCCTTTTTATCATCGGGAAAAATATCACGTTAGATTTTTGTGAACTTTTGCAAAAATTTCATCAATCTAACCGCTTGTTACTAACCAAATAGCTGATCCATCTCTTTCGATCAGCGCCATGCCTGGTTTATCAAAAATAAACGCCCGCGTTAGGCTTTCCATTATCCCGCGCAAGAAGAATGAAGCGACTCGCCATATTCTTTCGCCAGTCATAGTGTTCCCCTAAACGTGTACGTAAAATAACGATGCAGCGCTAAAGTCATAAAGCAAATACGCAAGTCATATCGATACTGCCTCCATCGTTTTCAGCACGTTCAGCACTGTAATCTTGGGCTAAAAGCTAGAAAATTAGATTTATAGTCAATTAAATAAAATTTGCATTAACTTTAGCAATACAATCCACAAAGCCTCTTACATAACCTTCTAACTGTGGTAACTGTAAGTCGCCTTAAGCGCTGCGCCAATGGGTGATGTTTAAACAGTTGATTTAATTTGCGTAATCCTTGTTTGTTTTTAAGCGCAAATAGAACTCACTCTTTACGCAAGAGTTGGCTGAATAGTATTCAGTGTTAGCGCTTCCTTACAAAAGGTGTCGTCATAATTTGATTAAACCATTGCTCAGTTGGCGCCTTTGCCATTCTGCGATCATACCAACGATGATAATAGTTTTTCCACATTCTCTGGGGAGCCAATCGGTTGTTGCGAAATCTCGCGCTTCAGAAGTGATGTAATAAGGTGCCCACTTTCGCGCTATGCGACTGATAACGAGAATATGCGTTATCCGTCAACTCCTCTACATCTACATCGGCGATTCATTCGTCACAATTTGGCTATCATCATCTTCGCATGAAATGAACATTGATCAGGCTGATTCTCGCTTGCGCGTGATGATACGCCAAAGCGGTAAAAAGCCGGTGGTTTTGCCCATCTTGTTTTTAAACTGCCGTTAAAAATAACGCGTGTTGAGCGATAAAACGCTCTTGTTTTACTTACCCACGCATCAATCGGTGCGGTTTCGAGGTGCTGTTTCGTGCAGCAATGTTCAATCTGCTTCCGTAATTGTTCCATTGAGTATTGATCTTTTGATCGCTTCGCACAATTTCCCCTTCTATAGCAAATATAACAATGCGTTCCAACATTTTGGCATCACTTCCGGTAAGACTAGAAATTGAGTTGCGACTCCGCTCGCGTTAATGCAACATAAAGCAAACGTAAATCTTCCGAATATTCTGCTTTATTTTTGCAATTCAACAATCTCACTCGCCTTTTCTTTATACCCCAGTGGATTTCTGCATTATCATCTTGGTATAACACTAAGCCTTTATTTCTCCGCGATATACTTTTGAATTTCCCGACAAAGACAGCCAAACAATGGGATATTGCAAGCCTTTTGAGCTATGAATCGTGAGAATCTTTGATCAACGCCCTCTTCACTTTCTAGCGCAGCGCCATGGTCTGCTCGATCTTCACTCGTTTTTCCTCGTTGATTTGATGCTCATACCAACGTAATAATGCGGTTTCATTTTCACAATTTTGCTGCGCAGACTGCCGTAATTCCGTTAAATGCAACAAATCGAGTCACCACCGATCGGCATCCGTTAAAGTGCCTAATCGAGCAAATAATTCCTTCATTTAAATAAAGCTGATGCAACATACGCGTACGCTCTGTGCCCAAACATTTGATGTGCACAAAACGCTCGCATAAGCATCCATTTCATCTCGTTATGCTTAATCTAATAGCTCACTTTCGCACCAAAATGCCTGATGTGGGTACAAAGATTGCAAGTAACGCTCGCTGATCACGGGCGATAAACAAGCTTTCAAAACCCAACATAAATCTTGTGTGCAATATCGGCTCACAAACACTACTACGATCGACATAAACATGACTTAATCCGGCGCTCTGCAAGCGCTTGTTTAATTAAATTTGCCTCTTTTTCGACTACGTACAAGTACGGCAATATCTTTTCGCTGCAAAAACACGAGCCTTTCTGGATTTGCTAAATTTAGCCCTAAAATTACCCGCTTGCATCAATTTCAATTGCTGCTGAATTTGATGAGCATTGATGCACAAGCAAATCATTTTTGGTGCAGTAATTTTGAGTTCTTGCTTGCCTTTCTTTCTTCTAATTCTTGATCGGCTGTAAACATAGCATTGAAATGACTTTGCCCACAAGCTCTGCATCTTGCTCACCACTTTCAATCGCCTCTAAACGTTCAGTTTTAGCAAGCACAGGCCGAAAACTGATTCCTTCATAGAAAAATGGGGCTGCCTTGCTTTCTTTGCTAAAGTAAAAAGCAGGAATTCACCGCACTGGACAATTGGTTGTAATGAACATGCATTTACCCCTAAGGTGCGTTTTTCTTCGCTTGGTTTGATGCTTTTAAATACGTGAAAATATCTGCCCGCGGAATTTATAGATCGACTGCTCGGATCAATCATAATAAACCCTTGCGCTTCTGGTTGCTGAATGAGAAATCCCTGCTAAAAATTTCCTACCGCGTTACATCAGTATCTTGTGAATTCATCGATCATCGTAAAGAAATTGACGGCGAATATGCGCGGCTAAATGCGCCTTTGTGGAGTTGCAAGGCTTGATTTAGTAACGTTAGCAAATCATTAAACCCTTTTTCGCCGTGCGTGGCTTATATTCAGCCGGTTTGCTACGTGAATCTCGTCAGGATATATATTGCAATACTTCTGATTGTTGAGATTGAGCGCTTCAAATTCTTTCTCGGTAGCGGTCAAAAATCCTGAATTTTGCAAAATGGGCATTAGCTCGATTCGCAACCTTTTTATTGCACGCTATAATCGGTTGAGCGCAATAATGCCATCTGTCGGAAAACTGTTATCTAACGAATGACCACCTACTGCCAATAGCGCTATACGCTCAAGCGTTGAGTTTTCTTTATATTTATTGGCATTAGTTGCGAAGCACTTTTCACCAAGATCACTAAATTGCTTCAGTAGTACAGTTTCATTTCTCGCCAATAGGTTTTCACTTTCTAAATCGAGATGGAGCAGTTTTGTTTTGAAAATTTCTCTGATTGCCAATCTTTTACCCCTTCTGCAATCGCCCGAGGTAAATCGGGCAATTTCGTGCTGGTAGAATATACGAACCAAATCAAGTGCCGTTGCCGGATCATTTTAAATGCTTTTTGAAACGGCTTTTCGCTTCGTGACTAAATCACATGAATAAATTGTGTTCGCCAAACTGACTGACTCAACATCGTAATAGCTCACTTTCATCCGTATGCAATTCAAAATCGCGCGCAGATTCAAAAGCAAACTGGGTTGGCATGACTGAAGAGCATCGAATGGTATAGACACTAGCAGATCCATCTCTCGCTCAGCAATGCGTAAGCGTAAAATAATACCAGCATAATCCGCTTTTATGTGGAATAAATCGAAATAATATTGTGATTGGCTATCTGAAGTGTCTAGGTCTCGGTTTGCTGTAGCTTTAAAAATAAGTATGGCATTGCTGGATGTTTTGCGCGAATTCGATCACGCAACAACTGTCAACTGCTTGGCGAAAAAGTGACAACCAATTTGCTCAACGGTCATTTGGCACACAACCTGCACACCGAGTAAAAGGCGAAGATAGAAATTCGCCATGGTATAAGTTTTCAGTACCAGCAGAGGCCTCAATTAACGCCACTTTATCTAGTGGCATTTCTAACTACATTAAGCGGTTTCATTATTTAATTCTTTCTAAGCGGTTAATTTGTTCAGCTTCGATAAAGATTGAATTCTACGCATTAAAAATAATCAATAAACCAGCAGCAATACTCAGCTAATACAAAAATCAGCCAAAGCCACTCGCCGCCATAGGGTTTCAACAATCCAATCCGTACGAGCCAGCACTAACCTAATGGCATACCGATAATCCAATAACAAACAATGGTGACATATAAAATCGGCTGGGTATGTTTATAGCCGCGTAAAATACCGTTTGCGACCGCCTGAATAGCATCTGGAATTTGGTAAAATGCAGAAAATAATAATAAATGCGCCGCAATAGTGAGCGAAATAGCGATCGCGCGTAAACGCCATTGGAATCTATTGATTACATAATGCAATCACAAGCGCCGCTAAAGTTGCGAAGATAAAACTGGTAAACAGCGCATGATAACAGCACCTTCGCTATCATTGATCGCTTTTGCCCAAGCATTTTGCCTACCACAATTGTGGTTGCAATACTAAAAGACATGGGGAATCATAAAAAGAGTGAGCTGGTTTGTAACGCAGCCTGGTGGCTTGCTACAACGCGCGCCAAGCGGTGAAAGCAATAACGAAAAGTCGAAAACAGCATCACTTCCGTAAAAAGTTGCACGAATTGGTAAACCTAATTTGCAAAGTTTTGTAAAATCTGACCGCTGGTGGTTCAATCCATTTCTCAAATAGCTGATATCTTTCTGTGCACGGTTGGTGTAACAGTAATGCAGCATCATCAAGAACATTATCCAGTTCACAATCGCTGTTGCCACACCACAACCCACAGCACCCATTTCTGGAAAAACCAAACTTACCAAAAATGAATAAATAGTTAAGCGGGAGATTCAATAACAAACCAAAGAAAGCTAATCTGCATGGCTGGAAGTGGGTTTGATAACGTCATCATTCATACAACGCAAATTGATAGCCAGTAGCGCAGGCACAATACCAATTGCCATGATTTGTAAATATTGCTGCGATTTAATCGAGAATGATTCAGGCGTGCCATAAAATCTAAAATCCAATGGCTATGGGTAAAAGATAATAATCAGTGGAATGAAAAACTCAGTACAAAGCCACACGCCTTGACGAACCTGACTCGCAATCAAGATGGCGTTGGTTTGAACCGTTGAGATAAGAAACTGTCGGCGTAATTGCATTAAGTAGGCTCTAACACAAATAAAAAATAATGGAAAGTAAATGGGTTACTCACCTGCAATGGCAGAAACATCTTCATCGCTGACTGCTCGCCATAGGCACATCAGCAAAGCCCATGCCTGCACTGAAAGCTGAGAAATAAAAATAGGAAAGTTAAGCGAAAAAGTTTACGTGCATTTTCAAAATATTGTTGCCATTGCCAGTTCATAAATACCTCAAAATAAAATCGGCTTATTATAGCCGATTTTTTTAGGTAGTTGCATAAAGCTTATTCGGTTGTCCTCTCTTGCAGAATTGGTTGGTAACTAACCATGCTTTAAAAATCCAAGAAAATAAAAAACACCCCATATCCTTTAAGACGTGGGGTGCGATAATCCTCTTAATTCAGTGAAGAATTAACCAAGAAATTCTACGGAATGAGGTAATTACACCCTAAGTTCACAAGATCGACGAAGAGGCGCCAAGCAAGCGGTACAATTAAGAAGGCTTTATGCGAAGGCCGAATTTTTCTGTGACTGATTGCATATTTGCCACCGCTGTTGGCGTTGCACCTAAACCAAAGCCACAGTGCCCTGCTGTTAAAATTGCTGCATCGTAATCTTTACCCATCACACGGAACGTCACGAAATAGCCATAAAGGATCATTACAACAGTTTGGACTAACAGAATATTAACATTGGGCCAGCTAAACCTGAAGTTTCTAAGTTTGATATCCATTAATGCAGTTGCTGAGAATAAACTTAATGAAGCATTACCGAAAATATCAATTGCGACGGTCGAACATGTCAATTTAAACACTTTCGTTAAAACATTTCGTAAAAATAACACCACCCTAAAGCTCAAAACAAATTGAGGTAAACTACTGTCTAGTATAGCATCTTCATCACTTTTCGAAACGCTTCAAACAAGCTGCAAATAATGTGTGGTTTCAATCACAGAAGTTGCCGTAATGTGGCGGAAGTTATCTGTATCTTCAAAAAGTACTGCATCATATGCATCAGGACTTGCATCCCTTTTAACGTGCGCTTTTTACCTAATCTAAGTTTGTTACCAAGTGACGGCAACCTTGGACCACCAATTAAACCACCAGCAACTAAACCAAAAGGTTGCTGAAACCATCGCTCATTTCGAGTTTTGCCTTAAAAAGCATATTTATCTTGGAAAGTTTTCGCCCATGCAGCACCGTTCCGTGACCACCGCAGTTAATGTGATTGAACATGTAAAGCTAACTGTCTGGATCTAGCTTAAAGCACAGAAAGCAAGACTTCGCCCACACGTTTTGGATATAACAGCACTTAAGCCACGATTGAAAAAATCGCAATGGTATCCCGCCTTGTTTTAGGCAGGAGAAGTCTGCGATAGACCAGCAAGGCGAAAACCAACATAAAGCATCTTTTAGCCTGTATCGAATTTTGAAGACATCATTCCATTGATACGGTGCAAAAGATCAATGCAGCAACAATTAAACCGCCAGCAACCGCTTCGGGGAATGTTAAAATCTTGTAAAAATTTAATTTTTCGCTACAAAGAATCGACCTAAGATCAATACAATGGTTGCAAGTAACGTGTAATAGCCATCTAAAACGATTGGTTCACGGTATGCTCCTTGTTTTTGTTATGGTTAAACAGTATGTTAGAATTGTTGGAAATTCAATCTAACTGTAAAGTTCACTACTTTTTGAAAATAACACCAATCGTTGTCGTTTGTCAACTTTTCATAAATAAAAATAAGTCATGATACGATTACAAAATTTGAGTGCAAGCGGTCGAAATTTTTCTCTCATTTAAATTCCCTTTAAACTTAACCGCTTGTCTGTTCAGATAGAGAATTCAGTAGAATAGGACGTTTAATTTTTATCATATTTGAAGAAATCAGATGAGTCGAGACACACACGCCGCATTACCGATATTATGCCAATGCGTAAATCGGATAAAAACGGAACAACCTAAAATTTCTGTGGAAAGAACCGTAACCAACCCGCTATGAGCTGGATGCTAAAAGCACGTGAAGAAGAAAAGACAGTAAGCATAAAAGGCTTGCAACTGGTTCACGTATTGATCAAACTGAACAAAGAAAACGGTCGATTAAAGAGTGAGAAAGACCCTCGTATTGGTAGCCGTAAAAAAGTGCCATTGATGGTTGAATTCGTTAATCGCCCAGAAAAAGGCCAAACTATTAAACCCGTACCTGTTGTTGAAGAAATTCGTCAACACTGACTGCTGCACAAGAACTAGAACAGCTGAAAACAACGAATGTCTTAACCAGTTGTTAGATGATTTAGAAGCGGGTAAAAACATTATCAGTTGAAATCAACGTTTCGTCGATGAGTGTTTGAGATCGTATTGATGAACTAATGACTGAACTTGGTATTACCGATGAGGAAGAAGATAACGGTGAAAGCTTTATTCCGTCAATTCTCAACGGTAGATATTAACCAATTTAGATAGGCACTAACCTGATTATTTTAAATTAGAATTTGAGTGTGATTAGAATCTATTTATTGGTTCTTGCTGTATTATTGTGTGCTTTCTTTAGCTGGTTATGCCGTTTTCTTATGCCTAAAAATACCGTGCAGCGTGCTGGCTGATGTAATGGCGGGGCAAAAGAAAGCATGTGTTTGATTAGCACGTATCGAAAGTGTAGATGTTGTTGCCCGAGCAGATTTCTAAACAATGTGATCTTTCTGAAGGTGTTTTACGTTTTAAAACCGCTACTGGATGCTGCTGGGGCATAAACTGAGCCAATATCCGGCTATGTGGGCGCTTTTATAATGTGATCGAAAGTCACCCTATTCTAGCGGAATCATAAACACTCAAACGCAATGAGCGAGATGAGCGATTTAGAAAAGAAGCGAAAGCTGAACTTGAAAACTGAAATTATCAATGAATGCCAACAATTATTAGTAAAAATGAAGGAAATGTAATGTCATCAGAAATATTTGGGATTTTGACCTTGATTCAAAAATATAGCAATCGGTCCCACGTTATCGCCATACCTTACACTTTTGGGTTTGGCGAAAACTATCATGATGATGTTTAAAGGTCGACAGCGCTATCCAGCTCGCCCTTTCACTTTATATTCATATTCCTTTTTGCCATAAACTTTTGCTATTTCTGTGCCAGTAATAAAATTGCTACCCACGCCATCAGCATAAGTCGATGTTTACCTCGACTATCTTGAGCGATAATCACACAACGTGCCACTGTTTAAAAACGCGTGTCACCCATAAAATTCACTGGGGTGGCGGCATCAACTTATTTAGATGAAGCTCAATCTTCTCGTTTAATGGGATTACTTCGTGAACATTTCACCGTTTCAGATGAGGCAGAAATCAGTATTGAGATGGATCGCGTGATTGATCTCTCTGTAGCGATCACCTACGAAAGTATCGGTTTTAACCGTAGTAGTATGAGTTCAAGACTTCAATAAGAAGTGCAAAAATTAGTTAACCGCGAACAAGATGAAGAATTTATTTTGCTTTTAATGAAACGTGCAAAAGAGCTGCGGTTTTTGTCAGCCAATATCGACTTAATTTACGGTTTACCAAAACAAAAAATGTCGCAGCTTTATGTTTACCCTTGAAAAAGTGGTTGAACACAATCCAGATCGTATGGTGTGTTTTAACTATGCACATTTACCAAGTCGTTTTGCTGCTCAATTAAAATTAAAAGATGATATGCTTCGCCACTAGAAACTAAGCTCACGATTTTACACGATTGAGTGAAACAACAGATACAAATTCATTGGGATGGATCACTTTTGCGAAACCAGACGATGAATTGGCGATTGCTCAAAAGCGAAGGCATATTGCATCGCAACTTCCAAGGTTATACCACCCAAGAAGAGTGCGATTTATTGGGTTTGGGCGTCTCTGCGGTGAAACATTGGGCGACACTATACAAAAACCATAAAATTAAAACAATACTATGCCGCAGGAAATTGAAGAGCGTGGCATTGCCTACATAAAGGTTTGGCGCTAAGTCAAGATGACTGCATCCGCCGCGATGTCATTAAAAGCGCTTATTTTGCAATTTTAAATTAGATTTCGACCGCTTGTCTGAAACCTATCACATTAATTTTAATGAATACTTTTGCTGAAGATTTAGCCTGCTTCGCCTTTAGCAGAAGATGGATTAACTGACGCTAACGGATAAATCGATTGTCGTTTCACCGCGTGGACGATTATTGATTCGTAACATTGTTTATGCTTTGATGTCTATTTTCCAGACAACTTGCAAAAAGCAACAATTTACTAGAATCATTTTAAGCGAACAGCATGATGAAACCACGTTATAGTCTCTCTCTTTGGCCTGATGTCTGCATTCAGTATATCTGCTCCAAAGCCGATTTGCGTGAACAATGGCACGGGCGTGCCGCAATTCACGGTGAAGCGGTGAACGGCAATATGGATGAGCAACCAATTTTATATTGAGTGCCGACAAAGCGGTCATCAACCAACCGACTGATGCAACCTATGCTGGCGATGTTAATATTAAACAGGTAACCGCACCTTAATTGCCGATGAAGTACGCGTTTGAACAAAATGGCGACCAAAGCTCGTAAAACCTTCTTAAAGGACGGTATCAATATCAAGATGAATTAGTGCAAGCTAAAGGGAACGATGCTGCAATTGATCTCACCTCAAAAACAGCAGAACTTTCAAATACAGAATACCAATTGGTTGGTCGTCAAGGACGAGCAGTGCGAAAGTGGAGAATTTAACGAAAGAGACTCGCGTGTTGAAAATGCGACTTTCACAGCTTGTTTGCCGAATGATGAAATCTGGTCGATTGAAAGCCAGTGAAATGATTCAACACGTTAAAGAAGAGTATGCGGAAATGTGGCATGCTCGCTTTAAAGTCATGGGTGTGCCGGTATTCTATTCGCCTTATTTGCAATTCCCTATTGGTGATCGTCGCCGTTCAGGTTTATTAGCCCCAAGTTTTAGCCGTTCAAGTAAAATGGTTACACTTATTCACAACCGATTTGTTGAACATCGCACCAAATATGGATGCGACGATTACACCAACTTATTATTCTCGTCGCGGCTGGAAATTGGCCCTGAATTCCGTTGTTTAACGACTTTGGGTGAAGGTTTGGTTGCTAGCGAATATATGGCAAAGATCGTTTAGATGAATATACACCAAGCGATAATGACCGTAACGCTACCTCTTACACTGGCGTCATTATATGAGCTTTTTAGCGACTGGCGCTTATCGGTGGAATTACACCAAAAGTAAGCGATCGCCGTTATTTTTCAGACTTCGATTCAGATTACGGCTCTAGTACAGACGGCTATGCCACTCAACAATTTAAATTGGGCTATTACCGGCAAATTATAATTTGTCGATTTCAGGTAAAAATTCCAAACCTTTGACGATTTGGATATTGGTCCATATCGCGTATTGCCACAAATTGACTTTAACTACTATAAAAGCGATCTATTTAAAGGCGCAGACTTCTCTTTCTTCGCTCAAGCAGCGCGTTTTTGAAAATGACGACAAGTTAATGCCAAAAAGCCTGGCGTTTCCCATGCAAACCAACGCTCAATTTACCATTGCAAACCGTTATGGTAGTTTTAAATTTTGAAACTAAACTCTACACAACACATTACATTCAGCAAAAAGGTGAACACCAAAATGCTGAAGAAATGAAGAGAAAAATGTCACGCGCGTCATTCCTAAATTAAGCTTGATTTTAAAACCGTCCTGAAACAGACAAACAATTCTTTCCACTGGTTTAATCAAACTTTGAACCACGATTCAATATATTTATCGTCCGTATACACCAAAGCTGACATTGGTTCAAAACACCATCAAAAGCATAGGTTAGGTTACGATTCGGCTCTCTTACAAAAGTGACTACTTCTCTCTCTTTAGCGATCGTCATATAGCGGTTTTAGACCGTATTTCATCTGCAAACCCAGTCACAGCGGGTGGAACATACGCTTCTTTGTCAGAGAAAACAGGTGCTGAAGTTTTTCAATTTTGGTGCGGGACAAACCATCTGTTAACACCATCTAAAATTGACGATAACTCTCTTAAAGCACGGCAAAACGTTCATCTCTTGGGCATTAGAATCCAGCTGGAAATTCACCGTAAATAGATTTACATGCGATTATCAATATGATACGCGCCTAAATAAACCTCATTAGCAAAATATCTCAGTACAATACTCGTACAAGCAGAACAAAGTTATACAATTGAACTACCGCTACGCGAGTAGAGATATATCAACAAAACTTAAAATGTAACCACTAACCAAGACATTAAACAAGTTGGTGCGGTTTTGGGTTGAGAACTCACTGACAACGTAGCAGTAATGGCAAAGTCATTACCAAGATGTGGCACTGACCGGTAGAAAAGCCAACTTTCGATGAACTACAATACTTGTTGTTGGTCTGCTAACGTTTATGTTGCTCGCCGATTAACTGTTTCAACTGCCGACAGCGATACTATCAATGATTTCTACTACGATAATAAATTCGGTGTGAACTTTTGAGTTAGCTTCAGGACTAATTATAGTCAGCAGCGTACCAAAAATGCTGACGCAATTCCATATGGCGAACCATGCGGAATTAACTAGGCAGGCGAGAGAAATCTCGCCTTTTTATCAGGATAAGATTATTATGGCTTCATTTTATGATGAGAGGCGCTGTGCCCAAAGCCAGATCATAAAATTACCTCAGCCCAGCTTGATGAAGAGCTTGGTTTAAAATCGAGCTATATTGCCAAACGCTCTGGCGTTCAACGCGTTTTTACCTCACGCTAAACCAGTCAATCTGAATTTGCCGCCACAGCGGTCAAACAACACTCATCAGCACACCGTAAATCCCCAGTTTTAGATTTGCCAGTCGCGCTCTGCCGTTTCCTGAACAAGCTATTCCAAGTACTGCCTGCTTTGTTGCCCATCGTTTAGGTCTCTCTCAAAGGAACGCCGCTTTTGATATTAACGCTGGCTGTTTAGGTGAGTCTCCCTGCTGCGATTAACTTACTCCGAGCAGCTTATAAACGTGTGCGGTGGTTGCATCGGATCTTGCTTCTCGAGGTTTAGAAACTGGAACGATCGCACTCTGCCCTATTTTTGATGACGGCGCTGCAGCAGCGTCATTATGGAATCCGCTACGCGACGCGGTCAATTCTGAAGAAGGTGCAAATTGCAGGTAGCTTAGCCTCTTTGAAACCTATGCTGAGGTCGCCATTTCTGTGAAATCAAAGCAGGTGGCACAGCGTATCAATAGCACAACAGAAATGACCGAAGAAACCGACTTCCAATTTGCCAGATGGATGGCAAAAGCTGAGTGTTTGAAAATCGCCATGCAAAATTGAGAAAAGAATTTGATTGAAAAGCTCACGCCAGCACCAGCGTTAACTCCATCAAGACGACATTGATGTGTGGTACTGCATCAAGCTAGTACATTTGGGCATGGAGCATACGCGATTCATCGTATGAAATGTAGCAGATACCGTGGCCAGATGTTGTTCAGAACGTATGGTAACCAAGTCAGCGCGTCGATCCAACGACTCTCTGTATGCTGACCGGCAGGTGTTAAGTGTGCACGGCAACAAAGGCGTACTACTTGTGGCGCAGCGGCAGGCTTTTAGCGTTGGCGGTATGATCTTGCAGGACTGGCAGATGAAAATGCTCGCACGATTGCAACTTCTGGATAGTCGCAATGCTGTGGACTCTTGCAATCAGACACTGACCCTTTATTGCAACAGGAAAGAAATCGGACGGTGTGGCCAGCAACTTATGCAGCGGGTGTGGATTTTCGCGCTTGCGACTAGCGCAAAGCGAGATGAATCGTAGTAACTGCATTGTTGATGAGGGTATGGGCTGCCGTCAGCATTGCGCCGCGCACTGCTTCACATGCGGCAATTATAACTGCTGATTTCATCAGGCTAATATTTGTTGCAACCGAGCAACTCGCTCGTGTTGCAGCTAAAGCTGTGGGGATGATCGCAGTCACTGTCTGCACGCCTTCATGTTATTTTGATTTTCAGCATCACTCATCATTGTATGCGAAACGGGTTGCGCAGCCGACGTGCCGTCATCATGCTGAAACAAAATGGATTGCCGAAACGACAGAATCGCCTTCGCCAAAAATATCCACAAACGCAATTTGGCGATCTTTGACGCCCTCGTGCCATTTTTGGTGCTTATGATGATGCTGCTTCCGCGCTTGATTGAATTTGCTTACCAGCACGTCATGGCGTATTACGCTGCCAAATGATGGAAAAGTGAGAAATGGATGTGAGCATTTACGCGCTAAATGTGGTGTGAACCATGCCATGTTTTTAGCAGCAGAATTAAACCTTTTCGTCCACAAGATGGCGTACCAACCTTTAGCATTACCAATCAAGAACCAGTGAGCTGCGCACGATGAATGGATAAACTTTTCCGCCAGCAATTGGGACTCGAGATTTTTCGCATCAAATCTGTGCGCCTCCACTCATTACTACGTTAGCAAAACGTTTGGAATACGCTTCGCTGCATTTGCAAAGAGCCAAGAGTGACCGCTAACACGGCGCAAGCTGCGCTCTAGTTTCGATATGATTTTAAAATGGCCATGCAAAGCCATCGCAGAACTGGGCTATCTTGCCGTATATTATTCCACGAGATGCGATTGCCCAAACAGCACAATGGCTTACGCAGGAATCACATGAATATTTTAATTACCTCGCGTGCAATTGTGTTGGAATGGATTCGTATTGCTGAGCATTGGCGGGCATCAAGTGCACTGTGTGATGGCTTACGTTTCCCACTAGCACGTGTAGTCACGCCGATTCAATATCATCGAAATTCCAGCCCTCGATTCAGACACTCGGGCTATCAAAAGCCTCATTGCCGTTAGAGTGAGTGGGCAGATGGTGATCCAACTTGTGAAGATATTTTCTACTAGCACAATGGTGCCACTACAAGTAAAACTCAAAAGACATGCTTTATGCCGGATAATGCTCTCTCCTGTTTGGCTTGCATCATCATCGAGGTTTACCAACATGCCGCAAACCGAACATATTCGTTTCCTAGCTTCTCGTTTAATTACTGAAATCAGCGAGTGTCGATATGATACTGCTGCTGCAAAACCGTATTAAAACCTATCTGCTCTCGATTTTGGAGCGTGCTGTTATTCGAGGTTACCCAGAAAGATACACTGAGGCTTATCAATTTCTGCTGAATATATCCTTGGGTACAGCTAACAATTCATTGAAGGGCAAGCATTATGTAATTATGCGGTTTGCGTCATGGTAGTAGTTGGGCATAGCATCTATCGTCCGTGACTTGCTGAATCAATCGACTTCCACCTATTTTGGAAGACTGTTGAAGAATGCACGTATTCAAGCATTTATTCACGCTGCTACGCACAAACCGGTTATCATGGGCAAGTTGCATTTGATTTTATTGATGATGAGCTGTGTGATGCTTGGGTGTTAGAGTGTAACCCTCGTGACAGCAGTGGATTACGTTGCTTGGCGATAGCTTTGATCAATACAGCGGTCAATTATGTGCGATAAATTACCACATCTGTCTCCAGCCAACCAATGAGAGCAGGCAAATTACTTCCATTATTGTTGGCTGGGAAGCGCTAAGGTGAATGGCAAACGTGTCATGGCGAGTGCGTCGGGCGAAAGATGTCACAGCAAGTCTGCCAGGAGATTTACGCAGCATGGCTGGCGTGAGGTGAGATCTGCTGCCGCCAATGGCGATATCATAAACCACTCACCAGTGCCAGCACTGCCTTTGATATTGAATTTGATGGATGTCAAGATGACCATACCAAGCGCAGCACAGTCTGAACGTTATAGCCAATTATGTTTGCCGCGTATCCACTATCAGACTTAATGCGCAGTGTACAAGCACACGCAGAAATTGCACGATCAAAGTAACGCTTTCCGGCTACTCGTGTCGATAGAGATGCAGCCAAACTGTTTTACTGTTTCCAGCCATGCGGCGCTGATTGATTATGGGCAGGAAGAAACCGCACAGCTGCCTCGTTGGCAACAATGTTTGCTCAAGCCGCTTTCTAAAAGCAATTGATCGCTATTTACATCAAGTAGAAATTGATAAAGCACTTTTCTCATCTTATGCGCTTTCTACTAATGCGTTAAGTGATGAATTTCAACAGCTACCAGTGAAAGAGTTAACACAGACGGCGATGGGTGGAGTACCCACCAGGCGCGCATTGGTGATTCGCTCACTAAACGCACAGCATCATGCCGATTTTAGTGCAGCGGCGAACCAAAGCGCAGAGCAGCTGTGATGTACCTCCCGACAAGTCTATTTACATGATGATTGTCAAACTGCCTGCCAACTCAAGCATGTTAATGGTCGCCGAGATCAAAAAGTGTAATGGTGGCCAATTCCATTTTAGAACGGCTATCTCTAGACAGTGACTTTTGCTGTGCAGAACAAGTGTTACAACCAGTTGTATGTAAGAAAATATTCTTCACAAAATGTACAATTTTGGTGCAGTGGGTTTTATGAGTGACTGGTGATGTACAAATTGTTTGTTTTAGAAGAGTACTATACTGAGGATCGTGGGCACGGTTGGCATGGCGATTTGAAAATAACGGAGTGTGACTGTGACGTTGTGCCAGGCTATCATGACATTTGCAGTGAGGTATATCGCCGCCTGATGGCACTTTGGTAACTATTACATGTGCAGGCATAGTACGACTCAATTTCAGCGCTGGTGCGCCTGGTTTCAAAAGAGTCCGTGGCGCTCGCCCCGAAATTGAATATGTTGCGGTAAATGTTGCAGCACTTGCCAAGTAAACGAGCTAAAGCGTGGCAACGAGTGCAGCCTATCAGCCCTTATTACGAACGATTGCTATACCAATTATAGTGAAACAATATGGCAAAAGTACCCTCTTCTAAAGCTGGTTGCCTAGTGCACATTTAGCCTGCATTGCCATTCGTGCTGCTCAAGCTAAAACCTGTCAATTTCCTGCTCAGACCGCACTCATTGAAGTACATGGTCGTTATTGGCTCTGGGATACAGGCTATGCCAACCATGACGTGTCACGCGTATCGGTGTCTATGACTATCCAAAAGTGACACCCGTTTTACTTCGATAGCAATGAATCCATGCTCGCCCAATTACAAGCACAAGGATTACGCCCACAAGATTTATCTGGCGTGATTCTTTCGCATTCATGCGGCGATCATATTGCAGGCGCTAGATTTCGCACAAAACGCCCTTTATCTGTTCCAATGAAGGGATGGCGAAAATGCGTCCATTAAAAGGCATTACAGTGCCGTGCGTAAAGGTTACATTCCCGCTGCCACGATGCTAACCAAAACCCATTTATTGAACAATTTTACAGATAGATTTACCGGCTGAACTGGCTCCTTTTACACCAGGTTATGCGTACCCAACAGCCAGCAAGAGGTTATCTTCGTCCCGTACCAGGGCACGCCGCTGGGCAAATTGGGGCTTTTGTTCAAACCGATGATGAGCTGGGCTAGTTATTGGCTGCACGATGCGGCGGTCTAAAACAAATTTTCAGGTAAACCACACCTTCACGCTTAGCTCATCTGCTAATGGACGTACTCGAGCTTTTATCAAACTTTAGAAATTACTACACACTCCATCGCAACGGCGTACGTACTTCTCAGTCATGAGCCGCCAATGATGGTTCTGTTTTAGAGTTCAATTCGATGAATATCATTTCACTGCTTTTATCAGTATTAGCAATGCAAGCGGTTAAAAATTTAATGACCGTTTGCAATTAAACCGATATCAACAACGTCAATGGGATTCACGCGCAAAGTCTTGCAGCCTATTTTTATCCTTATTTGGGAAACCATTAGCGGATTTTCCGTTAATGAAACAAAACAAATCATGATGGATAATTTTGACTAACTCAACACAGCCCATCTCAAACTAGATGAGGTGTTGAATGTCTAGCTGCAGAACATTCGCGAGATTTCCGACCGACTTTAGGAAATATAGTGTGGGGTTATCTTCTCGGTACCTCCGGCAAACGAGTGTATTTTAGTCAGCCCCAAGAACAAGCTAAATGGGCGGGGACTATTTTGGCAAAACTCCTACCAAATGGCTTATTTCATCCTGAAAAGAATTGCCTTTTTCTTACGTGCGAATAACACTTTATAATGCCGTTCGCTCGCGTACGATTTCTTTCGAATTTTTTGATCTCTTTTCCTCATTTGAACAATCTATTCAGCGTTTAATAGCCTACCAACCAAGCATTATTGTTGCACCGGCGCAAGTCTTGTATCAATTAGCCTTAGATGAAAAGGCTTTCAAACCTACCAGTGAAAAAGTCATTTCCGTTGCAAAGTATTGAATCCACCAAACCAAAAGCTTTATTGCAATCGCGTTTTGAGCAAGGGTGAAGTTTACAAAACCACCGAGTTTTAGCCAGCACTTCATTTGGGTCATTTCATCTCAATGAAGATTTACTCATCGTGGAACAGGAAGCAATAGATGAACATCGTTTTATTCCCATCATTACCGATTTTAGCCGCAGCAGTCAGCCGATTGTTCGCTATCGTTTAGATGATGTATTAGTCAAACACCCTGAACCCTGCCCTTGCGGCTCAGTATTGCAACGTATTGAGAAAATTGAAGGTAGACTGCCGATACCTTAACATTTAGCAGGGGTATCACAAACCAAGTGCTTTATTTTTGCTGATGTCTGCGAGACTGGTGCAGCTCAAGCCTTGCCTGTTGATGTCGATTACCAACTCGACCAGGTACAAAAATCAACTAAAACTGACCGCTTGTTGTGATGAGCTAACGCTCAAAAGCATGCCAAGCACATTTTATTCCGTTTAATCAACTGGGGTGTAGCGACTGATTCACCGCAATGGGAATTAAGTAACCGCCTATTTCACGAACACCTGACAAACGGCGAATTCGTAATTTAATTCATTTTATCCGCCAATAAACTTTCGGTACAATAGCCACAATGACAGGCTCACTCGTCAGAATATGATTTATTAGGAGTTCATATGATCAACAAGAAATTTCATCAACAGCGCAAGCGATATTTTTGCTTAGGTGTGCTAGCCGTTTTGCCTTTGCGAAAAAGCGACACACAATCGATTTCCACGTATGTGGCAACAACGATATTCACAGTTTAACTGACTTCGATTACTACAAAGATGCACCTGCTGAGAAATTCGGTTTTCACCCTGCAGCAAGCCTGATTCGTCAAGCGCGTCAAGAGGGTGACAGCGTTTTAGATTGATAACGGTGACTTAATCCAAAGGTAGCAATCGCTGACTATCAAGCGGCTGAAAGGTTGCAAAGAAGGTAAACCAAACCCAGCTGGATTGCGTAGATGCAATGCACTATGAAGTAGGGACATTAGTAACCTGAGTTTAACTATGGCTTAGATTATTTAGCCGATGCGATCAAACAAGCAAAATTCCCAATCATCAATGCTAACGTAGTGAAACTCGGTACTGAAGAGCCATATTTCACGCCTTATGTGATTCAAACCAAAAAGTTGTGGATCTGCGTAAAACGCATAAACTCAATATCGGTTATATCGGTTTTAGTACCACAAATTATGGTTAGTGGGATAAAGCGAACTTACAAGGCAAAGTAGAAACGCCGCGATATCGTGCGAAACTGCACAAAAATATTGCCCAGAAATGGCACAAAAGGCGCAGATCTGATTGTGGCACTCTGCGCACCGCAGGCACATCGACGAACCGCTATCAAGAAGGTGCAGAAAAACCCAGCATTCTGCCTTGCTGATGTACCGCAATATTGATGCGATCAGTTTTTGGTCACTCTCGCGTTTGATTCAAATAAAGAGTTTGCGAAAATCACCAAATGAGATATTGCTGAGTGCATCGTAAAGGCGTTCCGCAAAGTGGCGAGGTACGCTGGGCAGACAACATCGGTGTGATCGACTTAACCCGCGCTCAGCACAACGCGGCAGAATGGCGAGTGGCTGATGGTGAAGCGGCGCTTTCGTCCAATCACGACGCTGAAAACAAAAGCGACCACAGAAGTGATGCGGGAATTAACACGCACTTTTAAAGCACTGTGCGCCGAGCACCCGTGAATTCCGTGGCGCAGCCAATCGGTGGAAGCAGCCGATAACATGCACAGCTATCAGCGAGTGCAGATGACCAACACCCAAATTGTGAACCAAGCTAACAAAAAGCTTTACGCTGAAAGTAAAGTGGCACTCGAAGCTGTTGCAGCGATGGCGCTTCTGATTTTAGCGCAGGCGCACCATCAAGCAGGCGGACGTAAAAATGACCTACTGGCTGTGCACCGAACGAAAGGTGAATTAACCTTCCGTAACGCAGCAGATTTATACCTCTGTCCAAATACCTCAGTCGTGGTGAGAGCAACCGGCGAAAGAAATTGAAAGGGCGGTTAGAAGGAAGCGCGGGTATTTAACAAATCGACACTACAAGCGACAAACGCAATCTACTTGATTGAGAAGGTTTCCGTACTTATAACGATGTAATTGACGGCGTAATTGTAATTCGACTGACTCAACCAGCGCGTTATGACGGCAGATATAAGTAATTAACCCGAACTCACCGTGTGGTGAATTTAACCAAGGTAAACAGTTGATCCAAAACGAAATTCTTAATTACCATAACAACTATCGTGCTTACGGTAATAAATTTGGGTGATGCATATCGTTTTCTCTGATAAAACCGCCGAATTCTTGCGGATTACATCAAAAGCAAGCGAAAAAATGGTCATATAAGAAGTACGGATAAACGGCGTTTACCGATCAAAACATGATATAAATTAGACGTGCGTTTTGAAACCTCGCCAAGCGAACAAACGCCGAAATTATTCAAGACATTACCATGCACCAATGAAGAAAGTCGGCACTGATGAAGTTGGCTTTGCGATATATCAAATCGATTTAAGCAATACATCGCTTC